>OODG01000331.1_pt1 | contig 33773 bp, 34 predicted proteins | sample 1671621 | NCBI WGS metagenome assembly OODG01 (sample SAMN06348175, study PRJEB24527) | human gut metagenome | biome: human gut; feature: ankylosing spondylitis patient; material: feces | host: Homo sapiens | place: China | collected 2015-10 | reverse complement strand
CTTTATTATATTTTGATGCAATATCTTTTATTTCTTCACTATCTGTATTTACAACTATTTTATTAATAATATCAATAGAAGTAAGAGTCTTTAAAATAACACACATTAATGGAGACCCACAAAATGATCGCACATTTTTGTTCTTTACGCGTTCAGAAATCCCTTTCATTGGAACAAGAGCTGTAATTTTATCTAGCATACTAATTAATCCCGTTTTTTGTTGATATTTCAAGCATGCAATCGAGCAGTCCCTGTCCTAAATCAATAAATTTATTCCCAACAATTTTAACACCCACATTGGCATTAAAGTTATACGGGGTTAATATATAATGACAATCATCATCCCTATTTTTATATTTTATGGTAATATTATTTCCAAGCATTTCATTAACCATATTCAGTAAATCTTTATATTTAAATCTCTCTTGACCGGTAATCATAATATCTTTATTAATGTATTCATCATCAAGAAGATCGACAGCTAACTTTGCTGCGTCAAGAGCATGGATATATTCTCTATACTCTTCACCTGTACCATTATATTCTATAGATTTATTTTCTATAGCATTTTTTAGTATCTTATATATAGAATTTCTATCGTCAGTTCTTCTTCCATATAAAGATCCAAAACGCATATTTGTATATTTAATTCCATATATCAAACTATAATCTCTAATGATATTTTCACAAGCTATCTTTGTTGTCTTATATATATATCCATATTTACTAAATACATATGCTGAGCTAGCAAACATAATTCTTGGTACAGAGTTATTGATACAAGCTTCAAGAACATTGACTGTTCCATTTATATTTACATTAATAGCATTATAGGGATTTTTTTTGCAATCATCTATACCTGCAATACCTGCAAAATGATATACAGCATCTTTATCTTTTATAGCATTTAAAACATCATTTTTATCAACTATACTTCCAATAATCATATTTTGATTATCATGTATATATTTTGATACACAATTATCAAATATTGATACATCGTGTCCTCTTACTGTTAATTCATCAGCTATATGGCTACCAAGAAATCCTGAACCACCAGTAACCAATATTTTCATATAAACACCCTCAACTATTTTTATTTATTATTTTTTTATGATGTATATTTTTTAACAAAATAGAAAATTCAGAAAAATCATTTCCATTTTTTAAACATAATTCATAGCATTTTTCTAATAAAGGATACTTTTTTAGAGGTAACTTTTTTTCAAAAATAAAAAGTGCTTTAATTTTATTAATAAAAATATTTGCATTATTTATTCTTGATTTATAATAATCGTCTTTTACTTTTTTATGAAAAAGGTGAATTGCTATTTTCTTTTTAAGTAAATTTTCTAGACAAAGTTTAGCTAACTCTCCTCGAAACCCTTGAGCAAAAAGAGGTGCAACATATGTTTTATCAATGAAAAAATCAGATTCTATATTTATCTTATTTAAATATACAGCCATCCTTGTTAAAAAATCAAAGTCTTCATACCCATGACCTGTATATATCTCATCAAACCCTCCTATTTCTTTGTAGTCAATTGTATTTATACATATAAGAGAAGATGGAATAGCAATATGGTTGACGTCTATAAAATACCATGACAACCAATCATCAATTATTTTTTGATATTTTTTTTCATAAAAAAATCTTCTTGTTCCATGCTTTGTTAAATATAAACAAGGAATCATTGACAATCGTTCTTTTTTACATTGATCATACATATAAATAAAAAGCTCAATATCTGGATATATATCTATATCACATATAATCATATATTTTGTTTTTATATACTTATATCCATTATTCCTTAATTTTGAATTACATATAAAATTATCATTAATATCAATAGAAGCTATAATTACGTGTAAAAAACGAGCACAAATAAAAATAAAAATCTTATCTACAAGTTTATGTCTATTTGCATGACTTATAATAACATTAACCCTATCAAACTTTGCAGTTATTCTACAAAAATATATAGCTCTTTTTATAAGTTGTAATGGCCTACGCTTTAAATCTATAGTCGTAAGAACGCTAAAATCATACATTACAACCCCACAGCAACCTTCGTCGCCACGGCAATTTGGTACAAAATCTGGGTGAAATCCTTAGCCAGCTGCATATTCTTGGAATCAAACCGGGGCATGACCAAGATACGGTCGCCCGGCGCTATGCCCATATTTTGGACTTTGCCCACTTCACCATTCTGCTTGGCGACAAGGATATTGTCCTTGTCCGCACGATCCGAAAGGCCGCCCGCGCTCTCGAGGTATTCGTGGAGGGACATACCCTTTTCATAGGTGATGGCCTTGGGTATCAAGACTTCCCCCGATACATGGACGACATCCGTTTTCTGCGGGATAACAATGACGTCGTTGTCCTCAAGCAGGAGATCCTTGACTGTGCCCCCGCGCGAAACGACGACTACGCCGTCAGGCTCCAGCGTTGCGGCACGACGCACAAAATCCTGAATCAGCTCCGCTTCCCGAACCCGGATGTTGGCTTCATCCACGGACGAAGACGTTGACGTGAGCGCGCTCTGTTCAAGCCTGCGCAGCGAATCGGCAATAATCGCCTTTTGCTGTGCGGCTACACTTTGGCGGCGGATATAGATCGCGGACGTATCAGCAATGGCCGGCTCAATTTCCACGTATTGCAACAACGATTTGAGGGTCGTGTCTTTGCGGACGGGGAACCGGGAAGCCCCCTGAATGGCCCCTGCAACTGCGGCCATGATGGTGCGCCCACGCTTATCGGCCACGAAATCGACAGTGTCCCCGTCCGCAAGCTGAAACTGCGCAAATTCGGCAATGGGGATGTATACGTTGAACGGCGCACGGTTGCGTATCCCGCTGATGCTGACGTGCGAAGCGCTGTTCAACGGCGTAGCGAGATCGAGAAGGTGCGCCCCGGTCGCCGTGCCCATGAATTCATAACGGGCCTGCTGGCGAAGCAGACCGAGAGCGGCGACACTGCTCCCACGTTCATCCACCAAAATCACGTCCCCATCCTTGAGCCGGATGGAAGGCATTTCCCCGCGCAGGGCGAAATCATACAAATCGACCGTCCCGATAAGGGATTTTCCCCGCATCACCTTGATGTGCCGATAACTTCCCCGCTCGGGCGTGATGCCGCCCGCCCTGTCCAGATACGACATGACGGAATCCATCGGCCCGCCCGCGTATCTTCCGGGATGGTTCACGAAGCCCGCCACGTAAACGGCTACGGGTTGAGAGCTTTGAAGATTGACGTAAATATTGACGTTGTCGGTGAAGACGGAGGCAAGGCTTGACCGGACGGCTCCCAGAAGCTGCCCCTGCTTCAGCCCGGCCACCCGGATCGGGCCTACTTCCGGTAAAAAGACATTCCCCTGCTGATCGACCATCAGGACATCGTCATACGTCTTGGCTCCCCAAATACGGACCACAATGCGGTCTCCCGGAAGGATGACGTAATCGGCGTTCACACTTTCCGAATAGGTGGAGGCAAAATTCCCCTGAAACAAATTGGCGCCGAAGGGAGGCAGCGTCGCCGAAGCCGGACCGCGCAGAGGCGATTGCGCCCAGGCTGGCGGGGCATCGAGGACGGTAGGGACCGGCGAACTTTCGCGGCTGCCCCATACGGAGCCCTGCGAAGGGAGGCGGTATGTCCCCGGAGCTTGCTGCGCGGGCATGGAAGAAGGAACGCCGGGAATACCTCCCGAACTCGCCGGAACGGGATTGGAAGATCGACCGAGCGGCTGTCCATAAGCACTTCCGCCTGTTTGCTGGACGGTATTCTGCGCCCCCGCCGCATACGGCGGAAGGCTTAGCAAAAGAAGGCTTCCGGTCGCAAAAGCCAAGTATGTTTTCCAGTGCATCATATGGTTCATCGGTTAAAACCCTGCGTGTTCTCGGATAGAAGCGGTGATGAGCGAACCCAGCCCGAGAAGAAGCAGGGCGCCGACAAAGACATAGGCCGTGAAAAGGAAAGGACGCGGATAGAGGGACTCATCCGGCAACGTAGGCTGCTGGAACGCGACGACATATCGGGATTTGGCCAAGAAGGAAGAAAAAACCAACGTCATGCGGACGCTGGAGCAGAAAAAGATCCCCTATACCCCCCACACCTATGACCCCAACGGCCCCATCGACGGGGTGTCCGTGGCCCGGACCCTGGGCCAGGACCCGGCCTGCGTGTTCAAGACCCTGGTGACCCGGGGGGCCAGCGGCGGCTATTACGTTTTCGACATCCCGGCAGCAGAGAGCCTGGACCTGAAAAAGGCCGCCAGGGCCGTAGGGGAGAAGTCCGTGGCCATGCTGCCTCAGAAGGAGCTGCTGCCGCTGACGGGCTACGTCCACGGCGGATGCAGCCCTGTGGGCATGAAAAAGCAGTTCCCCACGGTGTTCCATGCCACGGCGGCAGACCTTCCCGCCATTATGGTGTCGGCGGGGAGGATCGGCCACCAGGTCCAGTGTGACCCCCAGGCTCTGCTGTCCCTGCTGGGGGCCAAAACGGCGGATATTATTGTGGACTAAGGACGAACGACCATGCAAGATCATATTTTCATCAAGGGCGCCCGGGAGAACAACCTGAAAAACATCGACGTCACCATTCCCCGGGACAAGCTGGTGGTGCTGACGGGGCTGTCCGGGTCCGGGAAATCCTCCCTGGCCTTCGACACCATCTATGCCGAGGGCCAGCGCCGGTATGTGGAGAGTCTGTCCAGCTATGCCCGGATGTTCCTGGGTCAGATGGACAAGCCCGACGTGGACTATATCGACGGCCTGTCCCCGGCCATCTCCATCGACCAGAAGACCACCAGCAAGAACCCCCGGTCCACCGTGGGCACGGTGACGGAGATCTACGACTATCTGCGGCTGCTGTGGGCCCGGGTGGGCACCCCCCACTGCCCCAAATGCGGCAAGGAGATCCGCCAGCAGACCATCGACCAGATCATCGACCAGATCATGGCCCTGCCGGAGGGCACCCGCATCCAGGTGCTGGCCCCGGTGGTCCGGGGCCGCAAGGGCGAGCACGCCAAGGTGTTTGAGGACGCCCGGCGCTCCGGCTATGTCCGGGTCCGGGCCGATGGAAACCTCTATGACCTGTCCGAGGACATCCCCCTGGACAAGAACAAAAAGCACAGCATCGAGATCGTGGTGGACCGGCTCATCGTCCGGCCCGACGGGGCCCAGCGGCTGACGGACTCCGTGGAGACCGCCTCCCACCTGTCCGGCGGCATCGTCGTGGTGAACCTGGTGCGGGAGGGGCAGGACCTGACCTTTTCCCAGAATTACGCCTGCGACGACTGCGGCATCAGCATCGAGGAGCTGACGCCCCGGATGTTCTCCTTCAACAACCCCTTCGGGGCCTGCCCCACCTGCACGGGCCTGGGGATGCAGCTGAAGGCGGACCCGGCGCTGATCATCCCCGACGACCGGCTGTCCATCTTAGACGGGGCCATCGTGGCCCCGGGGTGGAACTCCATCCGCTCCGACGGCATCAGCCGCATGTATTTCGAGGCCCTGGCCAAGGCATATCGCTTCTCCCTGCAAACCCCGGTGCGCCAGCTGTCCCCGGAGGTTCGGGACGTGATTTTCTACGGCACCCGGGGCGAAAAGCTGGAGCTGCACTATGACCAGCCCCGGGGCCGGGGCACCCTGTACCAGCCCTTCGAGGGCATCGCCAACAATCTGGAGCGCCGGTATCAGGAAACCCAGTCCGACGCCAGCAAGCGGGAGCTCGAGGAGTTCATGACCCAGTGCCCCTGCCCGGCGTGTAAGGGCCGCCGTCTGCGGCCGGAGGCGCTGGCGGTGACGGTGGGCGGCCTGTCCATTATGGAGGCCACGGAGCTGCCGGTGGACCGGGAGCTGGAATTTTTCAACGCTCTGACCCTGACGGAGACGCAGCAGCTCATCGCGGCCCAGATTCTCAAGGAGATCCGCTCCCGGTTGGGCTTCCTGCAATCCGTGGGCCTGAGCTACCTGACCCTGTCCCGGTCCAGCGGCACCCTGTCCGGCGGTGAAAGCCAGCGCATCCGCCTGGCCACCCAGATCGGCAGCAGCCTCATGGGGGTGCTGTATATCCTGGACGAGCCGTCCATCGGCCTGCACCAGCGGGACAACGACAAGCTGCTGGCCACCCTGAAGCGGCTGCGGGACCTGGGCAACACCCTGATCGTGGTGGAGCACGACGAGGACACCATGCGCGCCGCCGACTACCTCATCGACATCGGCCCCGGGGCCGGGGCCCATGGCGGACAGGTTATGGCCGCCGGCACGCCGGAGGAGGTCATGGCCAACCCCAACAGCCTCACCGGCCAGTATTTAAGCGGCAAAAAGTCCATCCCCGTGCCGGAGAGCCGCCGCCCGGGCAGCGGAGCATACCTCACCGTCCGGGGCGCGGCGGAAAACAACCTGCGGCATATCGACGTATCCGTCCCCCTGGGGACCTTCACCTGCGTCACCGGCGTGTCCGGCTCCGGCAAGTCCTCCCTGGTCAACGAGATCATCTTCAAGCGCCTGGGGGCGGACCTGAACCGCATGAAGGTCCGGCCCGGCAGGCATGACGCCCTGGAGGGGGAGGAGCATCTGGACAAGGTGGTGGGCATCGACCAGAGCCCCATCGGCCGGACGCCCCGCTCCAATCCCGCCACCTACACGGGCCTGTTCAACGAGATCCGCACCCTGTTCGCCGCCACCCAGGAGGCCAAGGCCCGGGGCTATGGCCCGGGGCGGTTCTCCTTCAACACCAAGGGGGGCCGGTGCGAGGCCTGCTGCGGCGACGGTATGCTGAAGATCGAGATGCACTTCCTGTCCGACGTATATGTCCCCTGCGAGGTGTGCCGCGGCAAGCGTTATAACCGGGAGACCCTGGAGGTGCGCTACAAGGGCAAGAGCATCGCCGACGTGCTGGACATGACGGCGGAGGAGGCCCTGGAGTTCTTTGCCCCGGTGCCGAAAATCGCCGAAAAGCTCCGCACCCTGTGCGACGTGGGCCTGGGCTATGTGAAGCTGGGCCAGTCCTCCACCACCCTGTCCGGCGGCGAGGCCCAGCGGGTGAAGCTGGCCACGGAGCTGTCCCGCCGGGCCACGGGCCGCACCTTCTATATCCTGGATGAGCCCACCACGGGCCTGCACTCCGACGATGTGAAGAAGCTGCTGGAGGTGCTGCAGCGGCTGGTGGACGCCGGGAACACGGTGCTGGTCATCGAGCACAACCTGGACGTGATCAAGTCCGCCGACTGGCTCATCGACCTGGGACCGGAGGGCGGCTCCGGCGGCGGCACTCTGGTCTGCGCCGGAACGCCGGAGACCGTGGCCGCCTGCCCGGCGTCCTACACCGGCCAGTACCTGAAAAAATATTTGCACTAAACCAAGGGGCTGTCGGAAAACACGTTTCTGTCATTCCGAGGAGCGAAGCGACGTGGGAATCCGTTGATTTGCCGCCTGCGGGCGGCAAACTCTGCGAGACTTTTTCTGAAAAACAGGGGAGAGGGGCGCGCCCCCTCTCCCTTTGTTAATGCGCCTTTACACGTTGCGCGTATTTTTAACGCCATATTTACGGCAAAAACACTTGAAAAATGTAAAATTGTTGTACTTTACCAAAAAGATTGTTAAAATTTCGGCGAAACATTAATTGTAAACAGGACCGCACTCCTATACAATAGAAGCAGAGACAGCCCGGCCCCGCGCAGAGGCCCGGCCAGGACAGCGGGGGAGGGGACCCCTCCTCCGGACATATTAAAGGAGAGTGAGTCTGTGTTCAAGAAATTCACCAACGGCTGCGTTCGCGTGGTCAATCGCTGGCTGCCGGATGCCTTCCTGTTCGCCATCATCCTGAGCATCATCGTTTTCATCGGCTCCATGTGCGCCACAAAGATGGGCCCGCTGCAGGTGCTCAACGCCTGGGGCGACTCCAAGGGCTTCTGGGGTCTGCTGAGCTTCTCCATGCAGATGGCCTTGGTGCTGGTGTTCGGCTCCGCCATGGCCGCCGCCAAGCCCTGCAAAAAGGCCCTGCGGGCCGCCGCCGGTCTGTGCCACAACAATATGCAGGCCATCGTGGTCACCACCTTCATCTCCACCATCTGCTGCTGGCTGAACTGGGGCTTCGGTCTGATCGCCGGCACCCTGCTGGCCAAGGAAGTGGTGCGCCGGGTCCCCACCGTGGACTATCCCCTGCTGATCGCCTCCGCCTACTCCGGCTTCGTCATCTGGCACGCGGGCCTGTCCGGCTCCATCCCCCTGGACCTGGTGGCCGGTAAGGACTTCGGCGGTGTGCTGTATCAGGCCCCCATCACCGACACTGTGTTTCACCCCATGAACCTGATTATGGTGGGTGTCATTCTGTTTGTCATGCCCCTTGTGAACTACGCCATGCACCCCGACAAGGACCACACCGTGTGCATCGACCCCACTCTGCTGGAGGACGAGGCCGAGCGCACCTATGAGGTCAAGACTCCCGCCGACAAGGTGGAGCACTCCAAGCTCCTGTGGGCCATCACCCTGGTGGGCGGCTTTGTGTACATCGTCTATTACTTCGTTCAGAACGGCTTCACCCTGGGCCTGAACATCGTGAACATGATCTTCCTGTTCCTGGGCATCCTGCTCCACGGCGACCTGCGCCGCTATGTGGACGCCATCTCTGATGCCGCCGGCGGCGCTGCCGGTGTGCTGCTGCAGTTCCCCTTCTATGCCGGTATCATGGGCATGATGGTGGCCGCCAATGCCGAGGGCGTGTCCCTGGCGGGCGTGATCTCCGAGTTCTTCGTGAGCGTCTCCAACAACGTCACCTTCCCCATGCTGTCCTTCCTGGCAGCCGGTGTGGTGAACTTCTTCGTTCCCTCCGGCGGCGGCCAGTGGGCCGTTCAGGGTCCCATCATGATGCCTGCCGGCGCGGCTATGGGCATCGAGAATGGCCGCACCGCCATGGCCATCGCCTGGGGCGACCAGTGGACCAACATGATCCAGCCCTTCTGGGCCCTGCCTGCCCTGGGTATCGCCAAGCTGTCCGCCCGGGACATCATGGGCTACCTGGTCATCGTCACCCTGTTTGTGGGCGTGGTGGCCTGCCTGGGCTTCCTGGCCTGGGCTGCCTGGTTCTGATCTGCTTTCCCGGACATTCCGAAACCCAAGGGGTGAGGGGACCTTCTCCTCACCCCTTTGACCCGTCAGGCAGCTTGTCAAAAATCCCTTTTGGCAAGCTGCCTGATAATCTTTCATTGCCGATTGACGAAATCCGCACATTGTGATATTATAAACACACACGACATAGGGCGGGCCTGGGTCCGCCCTATGTCCGGGTACGGCTGTACCCCTTATGAATTAGGAAAGAAGGAACGACCATGTATCGCATCGTGACCAAAGAAGCGTTGAAACCCACCGTGATCCTGTATGAGATCGAGGCTCCTATGGTTGCCAGGAAGGCACAGCCCGGCCAGTTCATCATCCTGCGGGTGGATGAAAACGGCGAGCGCATCCCCATCACCATCCATGACTATAACCGCGAAAAGGGCACCGTTACCATCATTGTCCAGACCGTGGGCGCCACCACCGAGAAGCTCAGCCACAAGCAGCAGGGCGAGTATCTCCACGACTTCGTTGGCCCCCTGGGCAAGCCCACCGAAACCGAGGGCAAGAAGAAGGTCTGCGTCGTCGGCGGCGGCGTGGGCTGCGCCATCGCGTATCCCGTTCTGAAGAAGTTCCATGACTGCGGCGCAGAGGTCCACGCTGTGGTGGGCTTCAAGAACAAGGACGTGGTCATTCTGGAGGACAAGTTCAAGGCCGTTTCCTCTGTGCTGAAGGTCTGCACCGACGACGGCTCCTATGGCCAGAAGGGCCTGGTCACCGAGGCCCTGAAGGAGCTGCTGGACGCCGGCAACCAGTATGACGAGATCTTCGCCATCGGCCCCATGGTGATGATGAAGTTCGTCTGTAAGACCACCGCCCCCTATGGCGTGCCCACCACCGTGTCCATGAGCCCCATCATGATCGACGGCACCGGTATGTGCGGCGGCTGCCGCCTGACCGTTGGCGGCGAGACCAAGTTTGCCTGCGTGGACGGCCCCGACTTCGACGGCCAGCAGGTGGACTGGGATCTGGCTGTCAAGCGCAACCAGATGTATCACGATTTCGAGGTGCGCAAGCACGAGGAAGTCTGCAATCTGTTCAAGCAGGAGGTAAAGTAACATGGCTGCCAAGATCAATATGCGTCTGGATAAGAACGGGATGCCCTCTCAGGACCCCAACGTCCGGAATAAGAACTTCCTGGAGGTGGCCCTGGGCTACACCGAGGAACAGGCCCTGGACGAGGCCGCTCGCTGCCTCCACTGCAAGAATCACCCCTGCGTGGACGGCTGTCCCGTGAACGTCCGCATCCCCGAGTTCATCGCCAGGATCGTGGAGCGGGATTACGAGGGCGCTTATCAGGTCATCCACCAGACCAGCTCCCTGCCCGCCGTGTGCGGCCGCGTCTGCCCCCAGGAGAGCCAGTGCGAGATGCACTGCGTCCGGGGCAAGAAGGGCGACCCCGTGGGCATCGGCCGTCTGGAGCGCTTTGTGGCCGACTGGCACAACGCCCACAGCACCGAGGCCCCCGAAAAGCCCCAGCCCAACGGCCACAAGGTGGCGGTGGTGGGTTCCGGCCCTGCGGGCCTGACCTGCGCCGGCGACCTGGCCAAGAAGGGGTATGAGGTCACCGTGTTCGAGGCTCTGCACCTGGCCGGCGGCGTGCTGGTTTACGGCATCCCCGAGTTCCGTCTGCCCAAGAGCATCGTCCAGAAGGAAGTGGACGGTCTGAAGGCCATGGGTGTGAAGGTGGAGACCAACACCGTGGTGGGCCGCACCATCACCATCGACGAGCTGATGGAGGAGAACGGCTTCGAGGCCGTGTTCGTGGGCTCCGGCGCGGGCCTGCCCATGTTCATGCACATTCCCGGCGAGAACCTGAAGGGCGTTTACTCCGCCAACGAGTTCCTGACCCGCATCAATCTGATGAAGGCGTACCGCGAGGATTCCGACACCCCCATCATGGACCTGAAGGGCAAGAAGGTGGCCGTGGTAGGCGGCGGCAACGTGGCCATGGACGCCGCCCGCTGCTCCAAGCGCCTGGGCGCCGACGTGTATGTGGTGTATCGCCGGGGCATGGAGGAGCTGCCTGCCCGTCACGAGGAGGTAGAGCACGCCATTGAGGAGGGCGTGATCTTCAAGACCCTGAACAACCCCGTCCAGATCAACGGCGACGAGCAGGACTGCGTCAAGAGCATGACCTGCATCGAGATGGAGCTGGGCGAGCCGGACGCCTCCGGACGCCGCCGTCCCGTGGAGAAGAAGGGCAGCGAGTTTGAGCTTCCCGTGGACGCTGTGATCATGTCCCTGGGTACCACCCCCAACCCCCTGATCAAGTCCACCACCAAGGGCCTGGAGGTCAACAAGAAGGGCGGCATCATCGTCAACGAGGATGGCCTCACCTCCCGCCAGGGCGTGTATGCCGGCGGCGATGCTGTCACCGGCGCGGCCACCGTGATCCTGGCCATGGGCGCCGGCAAGCTGGGCGCCAAGTCCATCGACGAGTATCTGAGCAACAAGTAAATCTACGCCTTACATAACGAGAGCGGCGCTGCATGGCAGCGCCGCTTTTTCTCTTGTTCTGATGATAGCTTATTTCTTCAGCTCGTCCACCATCTGGTGATAGCCCTTGGCCATAAACGCCAGGTCAGAGGCGATGGCAATATAGGACACGCCCAGGTCCCGGTATTTCCGGGCAGCCTCCGTGGTGCCCACGAAAATGCCGAAGGGCTTTTTGTTTGCGCTGCAGGTATCAATGACCTGCCGCACCACCTGCTGGACCTCCGGATGGGCCGGATCTCCGGGGTGTCCCAGAGACTGGCTGATATCCATAGGGCCGATGAACAGCACGTCAATATCCTCCCGCCGGCACAGCTCCTCCGTGTGGGCGGCGGCGCAGCTTTTCCTTCAGCTCCCGGGCAATCATTTGACGTACTCCTCCCGTTTGGGGGTAAAGATATCGAAGTTCACCAGAACCTCATCGCCCACCACCTCGGCATAGTGCATCAGATTGGGAGGGATCACCAGCATGCCGCCGGGAGTCAGACGGAACACCTGGTCCTCGATGTGGTAGTCGCACACGCCGGCGGCGATGTAAGCGATCTGCTCATAGGGATGCTTGTGGGGCCGGGGCTCATGGTGGGGCTGCAGCTCGTTCATGGCGAAGGTAGCGCCCTCGCCGGTGAAGGCCTTGCGGCGCACGCCGGGACGCACCTCGGTCCAGGGCAGGTCCGCCCAGTTGGCACAATTGTAAATCATAACAGGTTCCTCCTTGATAAAATGTTCGTCCGGCTGGTCAGCGGGTCTCCAGGCCCAGCAACCAGGCGGGATTGTGATAGGTCATGACCTCCATCTGCTCCTGGGTGAGGCCGCAGGCCTCCTGCAGCATGGAGATGAAGCGCAGCAGGCCCTCCACGGGGCTGCCGTTGCCGTTCTGGCCATAGTCGGAGTCCGCCACGATCTTGTCCAGACCCACGGCGGCCACGATGTTCCGGGCCTCCTCGATCTCGTTGGAGTGGAACTTGGAATCCGGCACAAAGGCCACGGCGTTCAGCTCAATATAGGCCCCCAGGCGGCTCCAGGCCACCATATCCTCCAGGGAAGCGCCGATCATATAGTGGGGATGGTTCACCAGAATGCGCTGCACGCCCCGCTCCACGGCGGCATGGATCAGCGCGTCGATCTCGTCCCGGCTGCCGTGGCCGGTGGCCAGGATCACGTCGGGATGAGCCGCCAGATAGTCCAGCACCTCCAGCACCTGGGGCTGCAGGCTGCCGTCCTCCTGCAAGTACATGATGGGCTTTTCCGCCACGCTCATGCCCTTGCTGGCGGGGAAGGCCACGCCCTTGCCGGAGTGCATGATCTTGTGCCGCAGGGCGGACACCGTGGGCATCCACACCAGCTTTGCGCCCATGGCCACGGCGGCGTCCACCGCCTTCAGATTGATGCCGCCCACGGAGTTGTTCAGGGCGATGCCGCCGAACACCCTGCAGCTGCCATCGCCCACGTACTTTTCGGCGATATAGGCCGACAGCATGGTGGGGCAGTAGTGGTCCTTCACCACAAAGGCGGAGAAGTGGTGCTGCTGGGCCTCCAGCAGCATTTGATGAGCTATTGGAAAACAACCGCCGTTTCAAGGAAAGCTCTTTGACGGAAAGCTCCACCTGAAATGAAAAGAGCCGCTTACTCCGATTGGGAATAAGCGGCTCGAACTCTATTCAGATGTATACGACCTTCAGCTTTTTTCGCTTTGCGCCGGTCAGCTTCACCAGCAAATCGTCAACGGCATCCGTGTATTTGCCTTGACGGATAAGCGCGTTTTTCAGGTCTATGAGGGATTTGATAACCTCCGACCGTTCCTGCTCGGTCAGATAGATATGATACTTCTGTTCTTTCATTGTCCGGCACCTCCTGACGCTTCCATTATACTCCGGCAGTTGCAAAAACGCAAAGATGCGATTATACTATATATGCGGATAGCAACAAGGCTCCAACCTTGCCGGTTGAAGCCCTGTTGCTGCCTTTGCGAATGCCACTTTTCTGTTCGTTTGAAATTATCGCCTTAGTGGGCTGTGCCATTGTGCAGACTCCCTACTTGACCGGTGTACTTGTTGTAAAATTTTTCTTATTTCTGGGAGAGCGGAAGGAAGCCGCTGCCCTGGGTGCGGATCTCTCGCAGATAGTTGTACAGGGTGGCCTGTGAAATGTCCAGCAGCTCGCAGACCTGGGGCACCGAGTCCTTCAGCTGGAACACACCCTTCTCCTCCAGCTTGCGCAGGATCCGCAGCTTGACCTCTTTGGAGCCCAGGGCCGAGGGTTTGCCCACGGTTTTGATGATGTCGGCGATGACCAACTTGGAATAGTCGGCGATGGTCAGGTCGGAGCCCATGGCCTCCGGCGAGTCGAAGGGCATCACGTTCATCAGCGAGTCCAGCATCTTCTTGGCCTGATCCAGGGCCGTCAGGTTCACCGTGAAGCACAGCATGGCCTCATACGCCCCGGTTTCGTCAAAGAACATCATGGTGGTGGACTTATGCAGCTCGCCGTTGTTCTTCCGGGTCAGGCGCACCACCGTGCCGTTGTTGGCCCGGGTCTCGTCCTCGAAATATTTGAACACGCTCTCCTCCATCTGCTGGCCCTGCTCCCGGCCGGAGATGTGCCCGTTGGCGATATAGGCGATGCGGTGGTCGCGGTCATGCACCACGGCCTCGCAGGTTTCGCCCAGCGACAGCGCAATGCCCTTGGCAATCTGAATCAGTCTGTTTACCATATCCATGGAGGGGTTCCCTTCTCTTTGAAAAATTCTTACAAGTATTATACCATATCCGGATGAAAATTCCAACATTTCCCCATGTAAAATTTCGCCGCGCAAATGCGCACCCGGCGTGGAGGGCCGGGTGCGCATCTGCATGGTATGGGAAAAATGAGGAAGAAAATGTGCGGTATAAGGAGAGAAAGCGCCGGGGAGTGGAAAGGCGTCTCCCCGGCGCGTGATAAGGTCAGACGCTCTGCAGACCCACCTGATAGGCCTTCAGGTTGGCCTCCAGGAATTTGGCGGGCACCTTCCTGCGGATCAGGGCCGTCCAGTCATACTGCTCCAGGCCCAGCTTCTTCACCAGAGCCCCCAGCAGGATGATGCTGGCCACGCGGATGGTGCCCAGCTGCTGGGCCAGCTCCGTGGCCCGGATGGGGCACACATGCTCCACCGTCTGCTGCAGCTGCTCAATGGCATCGTGGGGATAGGAGGCCTTGCCCATTTTCACGGGGATGGGCAGGATCTCGTTGTCGTTGACGATCAGGGTGCCGCCGGCCTTCAGCAGCTTCAGCCAGCGCAGGGCCTCGATCTTCTCAAAGGCCACCACCACGTCGGCCTCGCCGTCGGCGATGATGGGGGCGTACACGGCCTGGCCATACTTGACCATGCAGTTGACGCTGCCGCCCCGCTGGGACAGGCCGTGCTGCTCGTTTTTTTTCACGTCGAAGCCCAGGTCCACCAGGCCCTCGATGAGGATATCAGAGGTCAGAACGGTGCCCTGACCGCCCACGCCCACAATGGCGATGGATCTCGTGTTGGACATATCACTCGCCCTCCTTCTCAATGGCGCCGAAGGGGCAGATCTGCTGGCAGATGGTGCACCCGTTGCAGTCCTCGGTGGAAATGGACACGCCGTTTTCACCCACCGTCAGGGCGGGGCAGGCGGTCTTGTTGATGCACACCTTGCAGCTGCGGCACTTGTCGGCGTTGACGCGGCAGTGCTGGCCCTTGCGGTGGGCGATAACGCTCTTGAGCAGGGCGCAGGGCTGGCGCACGATGACCACAAACAGGTCCTCGGCCTCATAGGCCTCCTTCACCACGGCGGCGGTGGCCTTCAGGTCATAGGGGTCCACGGTGCGCACGTTCTCCGGCTTCACGCCGCAGCCCAGCACCAGGGTCTTGATGTCCACGGCGGTGGTAACGTCCTTCATCAGGGTCACGCCGGTGACGGGGTTGTCCTGGTGGCCGGTCATGCCGGTGGTGCTGTTGTCCAGGATGAAGATGCTGGTCTTTGCGCCGTTATACACGGCGTTGATCAGGCCCGTAATGCCGGAGTGGAAGAAGGTGGAGTCGCCGATAAAGGAGAATACCTTCAGACCCCGCTGGGCAAAGCGCTCCACCCGCTCGAAGCCGTGACCGGCGGTGATGCTGCCGCCCATGTCGATCTGGGTGTGGGTCACGCTGAAGGGAGGGTTGATGTTCAGGGCATAGCAGCCGATGTCGCCGGTGGCCACGATCTTGCCGTTATACTTGCTGATCTCGTGATAGATGCCCCGGTGCGGACAGCCTGCGCAGAAGCTGGCCGGACGCACCGGCGCCTGAACGGGAGCCTCATAGGCGGCGCTGACGCCGGGCAGGCCCAGAGCCCGCCGGATGATGTCGGCGGAATACTCCAGATACAGGGGCAGAACCGCCTTGCCGGTGCACTCGATGCCCAGACCCCGGACATAGTCCTCGATAAACGGGTCCAGCTCCTCCAGAACATAGAGCTTGTCCACCTGGGCGGCAAACTCCCGGATCTTGCGGTCGGGCATGGGATAGGTGAAGCCCAGCTTCAGATAGGAAGCGCCGTCGCCGAACACCTCCCGGGCGTACTGATAGCAGATACCGGCGCAGATCACGCCGATCTTGGTGTCGTGCAGCTCCACACGGTTCAGGTCCGTCTCGTTGGAGAACTCCTGCAGCCGCACCAGCCGCTCCTCCACGGTCTTGTGCTTGTTCCGGGCCAGGGCGGGGATGTTGGTGTTTTTCATGATGTCCCGCTCATAGTGCTTCACGGGAACCTCCACCCGGTCCTCCAGGGTGACGATGCTGCTGCCGTGGTTTACCCGGACGGTAGTGCGCAGCATGAAGGGGGTGTCGAACTGCTCGGACAGCTCAAAGGCCCGCTTGGTGAAGTCCTTGCACTCCTGGCTGTCGGCAGGCTCCAGCATGGGCATCTTCATGTGGGGGGCGAAATGACGGCTGTCGGGCTCGGTGCCGGAGCTGTTCATGCCGGGGTCGTCGGCGCAGACATACACCAGGCCGCCGGTGGCGCCGATATACACGGAGGGGAACACCGCGTCGGAGGCCACGTTCATGCCGAAGTGCTTCATGGCCGCCATGGCCCGGGCGCCGGCCATGGACGCGCCGATGGCCACCTCTGCCGCCACCTTCTCGTTGACGGACCACTCGGAATATACCTCTTTATACTTGGAAAGGTTCTGTAAAATCTCGGTGCTGGGGGTTCCGGGGTAGGCCGAGGCCACCGAACAGCCCGCTTCGTATGCGCCGCGGGCGATGGCCTCATTGCCCAGCATGACTTGTTTCATGGCTGAGTCTCTCACTTTCTCAAAGGATAATCGTTGTTGTAATATGTATCCTGCAAAACGCAGCTTTGGTTTGCAGGTCGATTGTATTATATTTTTCTTCTAATTGCAAGAGTAAAATTAGAAAAATTTTATAAGTTTCTCTTTTATTTTCCGGACGGGCGTGTTATGCTCCTTTTGAAAGCACGGGGAAGTCCTCGATTTCTCCGGAAGAAAGGATGATTCCATGAAAGAACTGCTGATCGTGAACCCCGGCTCCACCTCCACCAAGGTGGCGGTCTATTACGGTTCTGAAAGAAAATTCTCCGAAACCATCTCTCACCCGGCCCAGGAGCTGCAGCCCTTCGCCAACGTGCTGGACCAGGCGGACTACCGCGCCGGGGTCATTGCCCGCTGCCTGGAGCAGGCCGTGCTCAGCGGCCAGGTGGACGCCATCGTCCTCACCGGCGGCGTCATCTATTCCCAGGCCTTCCGGCAGCTGCTGCTCTCCCGCATCTCCTATCTGGGCCGGGTGATCTGCAAGCCCGGCGAGGAGGAGATGGACAGCCTGGCCTATTACCTCAACGCCGTCCTCACCGGCGAGCTCCAGCCCAAGGAATATAACTGATTACATCATTACATATAAGAAAGGAACCTCCCGCTATGGAACAGATCCGCAATTTTGACCAGCTGCTGCAGGCAGCCCTGGCCCACGGCCGCAAGGGCATCGCCGTGGCCCGGGCCCTGGGCATCGAGACCCCCAAGGCCGCCTGCCTGGCTGCCGTGGAAACGGTGAACCCCAAGATGCAGGCCACCGTGGACGCCGCCTGCCTGTGCAAGATGGCGGACAGGGGGGCCTTCCCCGGGGCCGTGGTGGAGGGCCCCCTGGCCATGGACAACATCCTCTCCGCCGAGGCTGCCAGGAAAAAGGGCATCGACTCCCCGGTGCCCGGCCATGCCGACATCATCCTGGCCCCGTCCATCGAGGTGGCCAACACCTTCTCCAAGACCCTGAACTATCTGATGCACTCCTCCAACGCCGGCATCGTTATGGGAGCCGCCGCCCCCATCATCCTGCCCTCCCGGGCCAGCGACCCGGCGTCCAAGTATGCCTCCCTGGCCATGGGCGTGCTGCTGGCCAAGTAAAAATTCCGCAAAGACCCTCTCACAGACGCAGAGCACCCCCGGGGCGATGCCCCGGGGGTGCTCTGTATTTTTGTCCCGCTTTATCCCGGGTCTGTCCCGGGGGTGTCCCGCCCTGTTCCGGGACCGTCCGCGGAGGTTTTACAGCCGGACGCCGCTGTCCACCACCACGGCCCGGGCATAGGCCAGCTTCAGGTCGTGGCTCAGCTGCATGGGGGGCAGCTGCTGGCGGATGTGCTCCACCGGCACGCCGAACTGCCGGGACATCTCCTGATACCGGCGCTCCACGTCCTCATCCGTGACGCAGATGTGCTCCAGCCGGGCGATCTCCGTCATGGCCAGCTCATACCGGGCGGACTCCAGGGCGTTCTCCCGGGCGTGGGCCCGAAGGTCCTCCTCCGTCATGCCGGCCATCTGCAAATAGTCGGACAGGGAGGCTCCCTGGCTCATCAGGCGGCTTTCCAGCTCATGCAAAAGCCCGGTGAGCTGGCTTTCCACCATGGAATCCGGGACCCGGACCTCCATGCCGTCCAGCACCTGGCGCACCAGGGCGTCGGCGTAGGCGTCCCGGGCCTGGGCCTCCTTGCGCTGGAGGGCGGCGGACATAATGGCCTGGCGCAGGGCCGCCGCGTCGGAAAAGCCCTGGGCCCGGGCAAATTCGTCGTTCAGCTCCGGCATACTGCGGCGGACGATGCGGTGGGCCTTCACCCGGAACACCGCCGCCTTCCCCGCCAGCTCCGGGGTGTACTGCTGGGGGAAGGTCACATGGATCTCCCGCTCCTCCTCCGGGCGGATCCCCGCCACCTGCTCCTCGAAGCCGTCGATGAACATGCCGCTGCCCAGCAGCAGGGGATAGTTCTTGGCCTTGCCGCCGTCGAAGGGCACGCCGTCCACGGAGCCGTCGAAGTCCAGGGTCACCTCGTCGCCCATGGCGGCCCGGTCCCGCTCCTCCTCCACCAGGTGGGCCTGAAGCCACTCGTTCATGGCCTTGTCCACATCGTCGTTGGACAGCTCCGCCTGGGGCATGGGGGCGGCCAGGCCCTTGTACTTGCCCAGCTTTACCTCCGGATACAGCTCCGCCAGGGCGGCGAAGGTGAAGCCCTCCGGCCCGATGTCCACGATGCGCAGCTCCGGCGCTCCGGCCACCAGGATCTCCTCCTGGCCGAAGGCCTCCACCAGGGCCCGGGGGAAGGTCTCGTTCACCGCCTCCTGATAGAACACGTCCGGGGCGTAGGCCTGCTCCAGAGCCCGGCGGGTGGCCTTGCCGGGGACGCAGCCGTCCACGGGGTACAGGTCCCGGTTGGCCTGATAGGCGTCGTCCAGGGCCTTCTGCCACTCCGGCTTCTCCACCCGGATGGTCAGCTCCACCCGGTTGTTGTCCTTGGTTTCTTTTTTCAGTATGGTCATGGGATATCCTCCAAATTTATGATCTTGTCCCCTATTATACCGGAAAAGCCCCGCCGCCGCAACCGTTTCCAATTGTAAAAAAACTGTGACATATATCACTTCCCCCTTTTCTTTTTCCGCGCATTATGGTATCATCTATTGCACTATCACTTTCGGAGGAATACCATGGAAACCGTTAAGAAATTCATCAAGGAACACCCGCATATGTGGTGGGGGCTGTATCTGCCGGTGTACCTGACCATGTTTTTCATCATCGAGCATCTCATCACCGACAACTACTGGGCCACCCAGACGGCCATCGACGACTATATTCCCTTCTGCGAGTGGTTCATTTTCCCCTATGACGCCTGGGCCTTCCTGCTGGTGGCCATCGGCCTCTACCTGATCGTCAAGGACGGCGAGGGCTTCCGGCGGTATATGTGGACCATTATGATCACCTTCACCACCGCCACGGTGTTCTGTGCCCTGGTGCCCAACGGCCAGGACCTGCGCCCGGCGGTAATGGAGCACCACAACATCGCCGCCTGGCTGCTGCAGAACACCTATGCCCTGGACACCAACACCAACGTGTTCCCCAGCGTCCATGTGCTGGGGGTCATCGCGGCGGTGTCCGCCGTGTGGCACACGCCGGGCCTGCGGAAGTGGGGCTGGCGCGCGGGGTCCCTGGCCCTGGGCATCGTCATCATCGCCGCCACGCTGTTTGTCAAGCAGCACGCCTTTATTGACGTTCTGGCGGGCCTGTTTGTGGGGGCTTTGGGCGATATCATCGTGTACGTCGTCATCGGAAAGAAAAGAGACCGCCTGATGGCGGAAGGAAAGAGGCTGCGCTATGGAAGCTGTCAAAACGCCGATTCTTGAGGGGATCACCCTGGAGGAGCAGGAGCAGATGCGGCTGTGCTTCGGGGTGCGGGAGGAGCGCTTCCGGGCCGGAGAGACCGTGTATGACTTCGCCGAGGGGCGGAAGTATCTGGGCCTGATCGCCCGGGGCAGCGCCGTGATCCAGCGCATCGACCGCCAGGGGAGCCGCACCATTCTGGAGCACCTGGAAAGCGGCGGCGTGTTCGGGGAGATGCTGATGTTCGAGAACGTGGCCGGAGACAGCATCACCGTAATCGCCGAGGAGCCCTGCCGGGTGTGGTTCATGCAGGACGAGCACATGACCCGCCGCTGCGAAAAGGCCTGCGCCCATCACAGCCGCCTGGTGGAGAATATGTTCCACATCATGACCGAAAAGGCCGCCGCCCTGTCCGAGCGGGTGGAGGTCCTCAGCCGCCGCAGCATCCGGGAGAAGCTGCTGTGCTATTTCGGCCTGCTGGCCGGACAGCGGCAGAAGCCCAGCTTCCAGCTGCCCTTCTCCCTCAGCGCCCTGGCGGACTATATCTCCGCCGACCGCAGCGCCATGATGCGGGAACTGAAGAAGATGAAGGACGAGCACCTGGTGGAGGTGGCCGGGCGGCAGGTGACCCTGTGCACCCCGGCCCGGTAAGGGGCAGCGCAGCCTGTCGAAAAAAAACAGATATTTTGTAAATTAATGCTTGACATTTCTGGCAGTCATGCTATAATAAACAAGCATTCGATTTGAGGCTGATTTGCGAGTGTGCTGGAATAGGCAGACAGGCAAGCTTGAGGTGCTTGTGTTCGACTGGACGTGTGGGTTCAAGTCCCATCACTCGCACCACTTTCCTCTTTCGTCTGTGGGAAAAGAACTTCGGATATGCGCGAGTGGTGGAATTGGCAGACTCGCTAGATTCAGGTTCTAGTGCTCATTACGGGCGTGCGGGTTCAAGTCCCGCCTCGCGCACCAAAAGCTGGACATCTCATGGCAGATGTCCAGCTTTTTTCAACAGAAGTATTGCAGGCCTCAAGATGGAGTTCCTTTTGAAAAGGGACCCGACATGTACATAAAAAGCTTTGCTGGAAATGAGGATGACATGAAAACATCAGAGTACTATGAGGCGGATGTGCTGGCTTTCTTTGACGGCAAATCCTGGGCGCTGCCGCTGTATCACTCCCTCTTTGACCGGATGGAGCAGATGTTTCCAGAGGCGGCGGTGAAGGTGCAGAAAAGTCAGATCAGCTTCTATGGCAGTCATCTGTTTGCGGCGGTATCCCTGCCCCTTCGGCGGAAAAAGACCTGGCCGGAGGAATGCCTGGTGGTGACCTTTGGTCTGGGGGCTCGTCTGGATTCTTCCCGCATCGCTGTGGCGGTGGAACCTTATCCCAACCGCTGGACCCATCATGTGCTGGTATCCCGGGAGGAGGAGATCGATCCTGAGCTTCTGGGCTGGCTGCAGGAGGCCTATACATTTTCAGAGTGCAAGTAGCGGGGGACAGACCATGCGTATCGTTATCTCACCGGCCAAAAAAATGAATATTGACCTGGACAGCTTTGCTCCGGAAGGACTGCCGCTTTTTCTCCCGGAGGCGGAACGACTGAAAGAAGTGCTTCAAAAGATGACGCCTCGCCAGCTGCAAACCCTATGGCGGTGCAGCGATACCCTGGCGGCACAGAATGTGGAGCGGCTGGCATCTATGGACCTTTACCACCGGCTGACTCCGGCTGTGCTGGCCTACGAGGGGATCCAGTACCAGTACATGGCTCCAGGTGTGTTCTCGGCGGAGCAGCTGGATTACATCCGGGAACACTTACGGATTCTGTCCGGGTTTTACGGCCTTCTGCGCCCTTTTGACGGCGTGACGCCCTACCGGCTGGAGATGCAGGCCAAGCTGCCTGTAGACGGCTACAGCGACTTATACGGCTTCTGGGGAGCAAAGCTGGCGGATGTATTGTCAAATGAGACGGACTGCGTGCTGAATCTGGCTTCCAAGGAGTACAGCCGGGCGGTGGGACCCTGGCTGGCCCCCCATGTCCGCTGGATCACCTGTACCTTCGGTGAGCTGCAGAAGGGGAAGGTGGTGGAAAAGGGAACCATGTGTAAAATGGCCCGGGGGCAGATGGTGCGCTGGCTTGCCGTCAACGGGATCGAGCAGGCGGAGGATGTCCGAGGGTTTGACGAGTTGGATTACCGGTTTGCAGAAGAGCTTTCAGGGAAAGATCACTATATCTTCATCAAAGGAGGAAACTGATATGTTGGAAGTGGGAACAAAGGCACCGGCCTTTACGCTGCCTGATAAGGACGGGAAGATGGTCTCTCTGGCGGACTTTGCCGGAAAGCGGGTGGTGCTGTACTTTTATCCCAAGGACAATACACCGGGCTGCACCCGGCAGGCCTGTGCCTTTGCCGGCGCTTATGAGGCATTTCAGGAGCTGGACGCGGTGGTCATCGGTGTCAGCAAGGATTCTGTGGCCTCTCACCAGAAGTTTGCGGAGAAATATGGACTGCCCTTTATTCTGCTGTCAGACCCTGAGCTGTCCGCGATCCAGGCTTATGGTGTCTGGCAGGAGAAGAAGCTCTATGGAAAAGTGAGTATGGGCGTGGTGCGTACCACTTATGTGATTGATGGAAATGGTGTGATCGAGAAGGTCATGCCCAAGGTAAAGCCGGACACCAATGCGGAAGAAATTTTGAACTATTTAAAGGGATAGTCTGTAATTTTCAGCAAATAGTGGGCATATGGAGCCGATCAAGGACCATTGGAAAAGTTCACAGATAATTTACAGACGATATCGTCTATATCTGCTATACTACAAAAGCAGACGACATCGTCTATAATTTGCCCGCAAAGGAGAACTGACCATGATCCTGATGGATATCCTCCGCTTCCTGACCGCAATGGCTGTGGCCTATCTTTTGGGGAAGGGAGCTGCCAAGCTGGGGCTTCCGGCTATTTTGGGGTGGTTGATCACTGGTATGGCGTTAGGGCCGCATGCTCTGGGGCTGATCAGCCAGCCCTTGCTGGACGCACAGTGGTATAAAACGGTGGAGAGCATACTGGAGTGTACGGTGGGCCTGATGATCGGCACAGAGCTGATCTGGAACAAACTGCGCCGGTCTGGCAGCCAGATCATCGTGACTACGGTCACGGAGTCTCTGGGGACGTTCCTGGTGGTGAGCCTGGTATTTGGCGTGATCTTTGCCGCAACCGGCGTACCGGTCTACCTTGCGTTTATTTTTGGCGGCATCGCTCTGGCGACGGCCCCTGCTCCTTCCCTGTCTATCGTCAACGGGACAGGTGCTTCCGGCCCTGTGACCAGTACGCTGATCCCTATGGCGGTTTTGGATGACCTGGTGGGCTCCCTGGTATTCTTTTGTGTAGTGGCGGTGGTTGCCGCACAGATATCCACCCAGGACATTCCTGTATTTCTGCTGATTTTCCTGGTATTTTTCCCTGTGCTCCTGGGAGCGGCTACCGGTTATGGAGTCGGTCTGCTGCTGCGCCGGTGCCGGGGAAAGAAGGCTTCCCTGATGGTGATGGTGGGAGGACTTCTGCTGACAGCAGTCATGGGACTGGTGCTGAATACCTGGGTATTTCCCGTGAAGGTACTGAACTTCCTGCTGCTGGGCATGGCGTTTTCCACAGCTTTTGCCAATATGGTTTCGGAAGAACAGCTGAAAGGGATCATGGAGGTCATGAATCCGGTGATCGGCGTGTCGCTGATCGTACTGATCCTGAATCTGGGTGCGCCGTTGGATTACCACCTGATCTTTGGGGCGGGCCTCTACACGGCGGTATATATTGTCTCCCGGGCGGTGGGGAAGTACAGCGGAGCCTATTTCGGCGCTGCCGTAACCCATGCTCCGGCCACGGTGAAAAAATATCTGGGTTTTACGCTGCTGCCCCACTCCGGCGTGTCCCTGGTATTTACGGGCATAGCGGTATCTGTATTGCAGGGACCCGCGCCGGAGTGTGCAGAACTGCTGCAGGGGACTATTGCGGCTGCAGCGGTGATCAATGAATTTATTGCGGTATATTTGGCAAAGAAAGGCTTTGAATGGGCTGGGGAGCTGCCGGACAGAGTGCCGGCAGATGATCCTCGAGGTAAAAAGCTGAGAAAAGGAGATGCAGGAGCATGACGCAGAAGGAGCGCCAGGCCAGGAGTCAGCAGATGATTCTTGCTGCTGCGGAAGAGGAATTCTCCACTGTGGGGTACGAGGCGTTTACGATGGATGGCCTCTGTGCCCGTCACAAGATATCCAAGGGGATGCTGTACCACTATTACACGGGTAAGGAACAGCTCTTCCTCCTGTGTGCGGAGCGGGTCTACCGCTCGCTGGAAGCGTATCTCAGAGAGCGGATGCCGGACATCCTGCGGCAGGATATCCGGCAGGCCATCCAGGCATATTTTCTGGCACGGGAGTATTATTTTCAGGAGAATCCGCAGCAGAAGGCGGTTTTTGAGACAGCCTTGTTTTATCCGCCCAAACAGCTGGCAGTGGAAATAAAGGAGCTGCATCAGCCCTTGGATGATCTGAACCATGATTTTCTGCAGCAAGTGGTATCCCGCCTGGAACTCCGGCCCAGCCTCTCCCAGGAGGCGGTGTCCCGGTATTTCCGGGGGATCGAGTATGTATTTATGACACTCTTGGAGCGCTGCCAGGGAGAGGACCGGCCGCTGGATGTGGAGACAATGGTGGGGACCTCGTCGGAGGTGCTGGATATGCTTCTCTTCGGTGTGGTCAGGCAGGCGGATAAATAGCAGTGAATTCGATTTACGGATATTGGGAGAGTATTCCCTGGCGAGAGCCAGGGAATATTTTTCTTGGACGGAGAGGGCATAACGAACAGGCAATAAGGAAAGTTTGCGCAGAATAGAGAAAATGCAGTCTGCCGCGGCGATCCGGAAAAACGCCTTACAGCGGGCTGATGTTAGAAAAACTGGTTGCAATTTTGCGGTAATATGGTATAGTAAAAGCTGCTTGTTAATTCTTTGACGATGGAGGTCCCTATGGACGTGAATACTTTGCGGGCGAAGCTGGACGACGCCCATTACATTTATGACGAAAGCTTAGTGACCACCCTCCTGGTGGCGTTGAAACTGGGGCGGCCCCTGCTGATCGAGGGCGCTGCCGGTGTAGGAAAGACAGAGATCGCCAAAGTGATGGCTGCGGCGCTGGACCGGGATCTGGTGCGGCTCCAATGCTACGAGGGATTGGATGAGAGCAAGGCCCTTTACGAGTGGAATTACCAGAAGCAGCTGCTCTCCATCCAGGCCCGGATGGGCGCCCAGTCTCCCGATGAGCTGACGAAGTCTCTGTTCAGCGATGAGTATCTGCTGGAGCGGCCTCTGCTGCGGTCGATCCGCTCTGAGAAGCCGGTGGTACTGCTGATCGATGAGATCGACAAGGCTGACGAGGAGTTTGAGGCCTTTTTGCTGGAGCTTCTGTCGGAGATGCAGGTGACGATCCCGGAGATCGGTACTATCCGGGCCAAGAGCATCCCCTTTGTGGTGCTGACCTCCAACCGGACCCGGCCTCTCAGCGAGGCCCTGCGCCGCCGGTGTGCCTACCTCTACATCCAGTACCCCGACCTGGACAAGGAGGTGGCTATCATCAAGGCCCGGCATCCCAATGTGAACGAGCACCTGGCGGTCCAGGTAGCCCGGGCGGTCCAGGCCCTGCGGGACAACCAGGCTATCCTGAAAAAGCCCTCCATCGCGGAGACGCTGGACTGGGTGTCTGCGCTGGAGGCCTTGGGGGTAAGTGATCTGACGGCAGAGGCGGCGGAGCGGACAAAGGGATTTGTCCTCAAGAGCAGCGAGGACCTGGAGGCTATGGCGGGGACGAATGTGACCGGCCATCACCACCACTGCGGCGCCTGCGGCCACGGGGAACAGAAATGAACGAAAGCGTCTATGTGGAAAAACTGACGGCGTTTTCCGCTCTGCTGCGGCAGGAAGGGCTGGCGGTGGGCCTCCAGGAGACGGCGGACGCCTGCCAGATCCTCCAGGAGGTGGATCTGCAGGACCGGGATATGGTGCGGGGTGCCCTGTGTGCGGTATACGCCAAATCCCGGCCTGAGCAGGAGGTATTTTACCGGGCTTTCGACGGCTTTTTTGTCAGTGCGGAGCAGCGGCAGGCCAATTTGGCCCGCCAGGCGGCAGAGGCGGAGGAACTCTCCCGCCGCCAGGCAGAGGCGGAGCAGGACCTTCAGGTCCAGGGTCAGCCCATGGACCTTCGGGATGACCTGCGGGAGGTTTATGTCCGTATGCCGGAGGAGAAGCGGGAATATCTCCGGCAGCTGATGGAAAAGACAAAGGAGAACATGGAGCGCAGCCCCCAGCTCTACAGCAATTTTATCCGCTCCGTGTTCATGCGCTTCCTGCTGGAGCAGCAGATGATGATGGAGGATGCAGCGGTAGGCTGCGAGGAGACGGACCCGGATCTGGCTCTGCTGTGGCGGGATATCTCTGGTTTCAAGGAGTCGGATATTCCCCGGGCGGCGGCCCTGATCGCAAGGATCACCCAGCAGCTCAGCGCGGAGCTGTCCCGCCGCCGGCAGAGAGGCGGCCACAGCGGTGGTCTGGACTTCAAGCGGACCATTCGCCGCGGCCTGGAGACGGGAGGCAGCTTTTACCGTCTGTCCTTCCGGAAACCCCGCCGCCGCCGTCGGACGTTGGTACTGTTGTGTGATGTGTCCGGCTCCATGCTCCAGTTTTCAGAGTTTGCCCTGCGGTTTATCAAGTCTATGTCTGAGGTGTCCGATGCCTCCCGGATCTTCCTTTTTTCTGAGACGCTCCACGAGGTGGATGCCTTTGCCCTGCAGAATATGGATGCTTTCCGGGACTATGTCCGCTCCTCCGGCCTGTTCGGAAAGGGGACGGACCTGGGTACCGCTCTGGAGCAGCTGTGTGCCCGGCGGCCGCCGATTTTGGGACCTTCTGCCACATTGCTGATTTTGTCGGATACCAAGACGATCGACTTGCCCAGAGCTCTGGCGGGCCTGGAAGAGGCCAAGCGCCAGACAGGGAAGGTACTGTGGCTCAACCCGATCCCCGAGCGGAAGTGGCCCTATGTCCGCAGTATACAGACGGTGTCTGCCCTCTGTCAGATGGCTCCCTGCAGCACTTTGGAGGAACTGGGAAGGGCCTGCGGCCGCCTGATGCGGATGTAAGGCAGACCAACTGCTTTCGCCCTTTTTTTCCCGGTGCCTGTGATAGGATATCTCCAAGGGACAAGCTGTGGAAACAGCTGCCCGGGAAATCAGCGCCGCGCCCTGAGGCGCTGGATCAGGGGGAGGTGTCCGGATGGCGGAGAAACGATCCGTGACGTATTTGCAGAGCCATACGGGAGAATTGCTGGAGTTGTGCCGCAGGACGGGAGAGCCGGTATTTCTATCCGGGGATCAGGGAGAGGAAGGTGTTCTGCTGAGCCGGGAGGCCTATGAAGCGTCGGGAGGCCGACGCCTTGGGGCGGGACAGTTTCGGGGCCCCGGTAAAGTTCGGGAGCGCTTTTTTGCTGCGGCCCGTCAGCTGCGGGAATGTGCGGTCACCACCGAGCGGCCCCGCCGCCGGCGGAGATAGGACCAGAGCAGAATTTCATAAAAACGCTGCCGGGACAGACAGAGCTGCTGACCGGCAGCGTTTTTTTACGAAAAACCTTGACGGGGAGAGGGCGGTATGGTATACTTGCCGCATAAGTTAGCTAAAGCTAACTTATAATATTGACTAAAGGTTAGCTATACCTAACTTCTGTGAAAAAGGAGGAACAACGATGCTGGATCAGAGCCTTGTGGCGCACTGTGCACCTACCCTGGCAGGACTGAAAACAGGCAGTTTGTTTACCGTGCTGCACCTGTCCGGTGAGGCACTGGCGCGGCAGATCGAGCTGTGGGACCGCCGGTTGGGAGCAAAGGGGGTACACCTGGCGGTGCTGCGGCAGGGAAAGCGGGGCACGCTGTTGTATGTGTTCCGTCCAGAGCGGCTGGAGGCCGACCTGTCGGCTCCTTGCGTGGTATCGTTTCTGAGGCAGCATGGCTATGAGGATCTGACGGCAGGGGGAGCGGTGGAACGGCTGCGGCAGCGCCTGGCAATGGACGGGACATTTCCCCACGAGATCGGCCTGTTTCTCAGCTATCCGCTGGAGGATGTGGAGGGCTTTGTGGAGAACCGGGGCCGAAACTGCAAGTGTACCGGCTGCTGGAAAGTCTACGGCGATGAGCAGCAGGCTCAGCGGCAATTCTCCCGTTACCGCAAATGTCAGGAAGTCTATCTGCGCCTATGGCAGAGGGGACGGTCTGTCGAACAGCTTACAGTAGCTGTATAACGTATGAAACAGTAAGGAAAGTGAGGAAAACTTTATGGAGCGAGTAGCTGTTGTCTATTGGAGTGGGACCGGAAATACCGAGGCTATGGCCTGTCAAATAGCGGAAGGCGCCCGTGAAGCGGGGGCTGAAGTCAGTGTTTTCACGGCCGAGGCGTTTCAGTCGGGGCTGATCGGTGAATTTGACCGGTTTGCCTTTGGCTGCCCTGCCATGGGAGCGGAAGAACTGGAAGAAAATGAGTTTGAGCCCATGTTCGCTGCTTGTGAGGGTGGACTGTCTGGCAGGAAAGTAGCTCTGTTTGGTTCCTATGGCTGGGGTGATGGAGAGTGGATGCGGCTGTGGGAGGAACGGTGTCTGCAAGCAGGGATCGTACTGCTTGCTGGAAGTGTGATCTGCTGTGAGACACCTGACGATGGCGCGGCAGCTGCCTGCCGGGAATTAGGCAGATGCTTGGCGGAATAAAAGCCAGGCGGCCTCCTCTGCCTGGGAGAAGAGTACAAGCATAAAAAAAGCAGCCGGAGTCCCAAAGGGGCTTCGGCTGCGTTCTCATTGTCTGCCAGAAGATTTTACAGGTCATCGGCGTCCTGGACCGGTTTTTCCTTTGGATCAACTGGGACGCCGGTCCAACTGCCCTGCGGGTCAGTGGAAGAGGACTTGCAGTTTGTCAGGGCCATGGCTTTTGCCATGGGGTCTGTAGGGGAGAGATAGCGCTTTTCTTTTTTTGCCATAGGAGAAGCTCCTTTCCGGGACGGAAATGCCGGCCCTATGGAGCTGGTATACCCCGTTGCAGGGGAAAAAATACGGCTGTTATCCTACCAGCGCACCTGCCCGGGGACGAACAAAGAGTTTAACACCTTCCATGCGAATGACTTCGACCTGTTCACCGGCGGGGATGATATCGCCGTCCTCACTGCGAGCTGTCCAGGTTTTACCGTCAATGTATACGGCGCCTGAGGCGTGTTCGTTGTCGATCTCCTCTGTTACCTGGGCTTTGGCACCCAGGAGGCGGTCTGCGTTGGTAGGAACGATATGAGGATCCACAAATCGTTTGGCCAGAGGGCGGGCTCCTACCAGCGCTGCAATGGAGACAAAGACAAACAACAGCAGCTGTACCGTGAGGGAAGCACCGAAATAGGCAGCCAGCATGGCGACCAAGGCGCCGACAGAGAACCAGATGGAGACCAGAACAGGTGTGGCAGCCTCCACAAAGGCGGCAAGAGCCATAACAATGACCCAGACCCAAACCATATGCTCTATAATGATTTCCATAATATTCCTCCTTGCAGCGGCCAGCTGCCTGCAGCATGGGGCAGCAGCCCTGATCTGACATTATTATAGCATAGAGGAAAAGGATTTGATAGCAGAAGTATGAATTTTTGCATTGGAAATAACCGTAAACCCGGAAAATAGTTGACCGGAAAACGGAATGCGCAGCAGAGAGAAGGTGATCGGTGCGGCTGTATGGGCAGAAAAAAGCAAAAAAGTTCGCCGCAAGCATATGCTTGCGGCGAACTGGCACGCCGTGAGGGATTCGAACCCCCGGCCTTCTGGTCCGTAGCCAGACGCTCTATCCAGCTGAGCTAACGGCGCGTGTCCTCTCAGACAGCTCAGTTATAATACCACACTATTTTTGGAAATGCAATAGGTTTTTTAAAAAAATTTGAAAAAATTTGAAAAAGCAGGAGAGGGGCGCTTTTCCTTGAAGAACAGACTGGGATATGCTATACTGAGTGAACTGATGTCCGCCTATCGCGGTCGGATGTCGTCTCACAGGCCAGAGGGAGATGGGTGCTGACATTTCTTGAAGCCTGGGACTTGACCCAAGCTGCTGCCAGTCTGTGTGTTCCATGTGAGAGAAAGCCATGAAAAAGATTTTGCGTTATTTGCTGCCCTACCGGGGCAAGGTGGCCCTGGCGACAGTGATGATCGCCCTGTCCACCTTCTGTAATCTGATGCTGCCCACCATTATGAGCGACATCGTCAATAACGGCGTGTATCACGCCGATTTTCCCTATATCATCCGTTGCTGTGCTGAGATGCTGGCTATGGCGGCCTGCGGTCTTATCACAGTCCTTGTGGGGACGAAGATCAGCGCGGCGGTGGTGGCGGCCTTCTGCGCGGATATCCGCAGGGATATTTTCCATAAGGTCAACAGCCTGACCTTTGAGGAGTTTGGTGCGATGGGGACAGCTGCGCTGGTGACCCGGTCCACCCACGATGTGGATACGGTGTCCTGGGTGGCCTCTTTGTTGTCTGCTACCGTTGTTACCATCCCGGTGCTGTTTATCGGCGGCGTTCTGCTGGCTCTGAGCAAGGATGTGGTGTTATCTCTGATCCTGCTGTGCTTTGTGCCGCTGATTTTTGGGGCGGTGCTTCTGATTGGCCGGAAGATCACCCCCCTCTGGAAGAAGGCTGACGACTACATCGACCGCCAGAACGATATCATGCGGGAGCGGTTGTGTGGTATCCGGGTGATCCGGGCCTTCAACCGGGAGCCTCATGAGCAGGAGCGGATCGCCGCCGCTACCCGGATGATGGCGGAAAATGTCGTCCGCTCCAATGTCAGCATGGGGGCGGTGCAGCCAATGGCGCTGTTTTTATTCAATGCTGCCGCCGTACTGATCCTGTGGGTGGGCGGTGGCCGTATGGCTGCCCAGGGCTCGCCCAGTGCCGGGGATATCTTCGCCATCATCCAGTATATTGCCCTGGTGATGAACGGCGTCATCATGGCAGCCTTCGCCATGGTCATGTATCCTCACGCCCAGGTGGCGGCTGACCGTATTGCTCAGGTCACCCGGGCCCAGAGTATGGCCGACGAGCCGGAGCAGACGGTGCGTTTTCGGGGCGATGTGGATTTTGACCACGTTACGTTCCGCTACGAGGACGCTGACGAGAGCGCTCTTAGCGACATCGACCTCCATATCCGGGCAGGAGAAAAGATTTCCATTATTGGCGGTACCGGCAGCGGTAAGAGCACTCTGGTACAGCTGATGCTGGGCTTTCGGGCCCCCACTCAGGGGAGTATCCGCTTTGACGGCCGGGATGCCCGGCAGTGGGGTGCCCCTACAGTGCGGCGGAATATCAGTGCCGTGCTGCAGAAAACTGCTATTTTCAGTGGTTCCGTTCGGGAGAACCTCCTCATGGGCGATCCCGGGGCTGGGGAAGAGCGGCTGCGTCAGGCGGCCCGGGCGGCCCAGATCGGGGAGTTTATCGACACTCTGGACCGAGGGTACGACCATGAGCTGGTGCAGGCGGGAAAGAACCTCTCCGGCGGCCAGAAGCAGCGGCTGTCCATTGCCCGGGCCATTCTAAAGGATGCGCCCATCTTCCTCTTCGATGACAGCTTCTCTGCGCTGGATTTTCTGACGGAGGCAAAGCTCCGCCAGGAACTGAATACCACCCTGGGGAGCCGCACCCGCATCGTCATCACCCAGCGGGTCACCTCCGCCATGGATTCCGACCGGATCTATGTCATGGACCAGGGGAGAATTGTGGACTGCGGCCGACATGAGGAACTGCTGGAGCGCTGCCGGATCTACCAGGAGATCTATGCCTCCCAGACAGGGGGTGAGCGCCAGTGAAACAGGAACGTAAAAAAGCGGCCGGTAGGAACTGGCATGTGATCTGGCGGATTCTCTGCTACGCCAAACCCATCCGCTGGTGGCTGCTGCTGGCGGGTGTACTGGCTTTAGTGGTCATTGCCTGCTCTCTGGCGGGACCAAAGCTCCTGGGTGTTTTGGTCCAGATGCTCTATGATTTCTGGGCGGGGGAGGAACGAAACGGCGCTGACCTGGCGGCAGCCATGGCTCCGGGGCTTATGCTCCTGCTGGGGATCTATGCCGTCCACAGCCTGTTTGACTATCTGAAAATGCGGCTGATGAACCAAGTAGTGAGCCGCTATTTTACATGCGATCTGCGGATTCTGATCTCCGACAAGATCCAACGTCTGCCGGTAAAATTCGTGGATGACACCCCGGTAGGGGAAATCCTCCAGCGGATGACTGACGATGTCTCCTGGATGGGTAGTACCGTCCATGACATCATTGATACCATGATGAGCGGCTTCCTGCAGATCATCGCCATTGCGGTGGTGATGCTGCTGGAGGATTGGCGGCTGGCTCTGATGGTCATTGTGCTCATGCCCCTATCTATCTGGTTCAGTGCGGTGCTGGCAGAGAAGAGCAGCGGATATTACCGGGAGATGCACCACCAGAGCGGGCGGCTCTACTCCGTGGTGGAGGAGAGCTACACCAACTACGACACCACCAAGGCCTACAACCTGGAGGAGTACAATTATGCCCGCCATGAGGAGATCAACCGCCTCCAGCAGAAAGCAGAGGCCAGGGCCAATTTCCTGGGCAGTGTGGTCCAGCCGGTGATCGCTTTCAGCAATGCGCTGGCCTATATTCTCATCAACCTCCTGGGCGGCTGGCTGATCGTGTACCGGGGAGTCGGCGTGGGGACGGTAATGACCATCGTCCTCTTTGCCCGGCAGATCGCCTCGCCTCTGGAGCAGATCGCCAACGGTATGAGCAATATCCAGCATGCCACCGCGGCGGCGGGGCGGGTGTTTGACATCCTGGACCGGGAGGAGGAAGCGCCCATCCCCGGCAGCTTGAAGGCTGACCAGGTGGAGGGCCGGGTGGACTTTTCGGACGTGGATTTCTCTTATGACAAGAGCAAACCGCTGATCCGTGGGCTGACGATCCACGTGGAGCCGGGGCAAAAAGTGGCTATCGTAGGCCCCACCGGCGCGGGAAAAACCACGATTGTCAATCTGCTCATGCGGTTTTACGATGTAGACAGCGGCTGCATCCGCATCGACGGACAGGATATATCCCAGGTGTCCCGGGATGACAGCCGCAGCCTCTTTGCCATGGTTCTCCAGGACACCTGGCTTTTCAAGGGGACCATTGCGGAAAATGTGGCCTATGGCCGGCCCGACGCCTCCCGGGAGGAGATCCAGCGCTGCTGTGATGAGGCCTACTGCGACCACTTTATCCGCACCCTGCCCAAGGGTTATGACACGGTTATCGGGGAGGACAACATCACTATCTCCGGTGGCCAGAAGCAGTTGCTCACCATTGCCCGGGCGCTGCTCTCCGACCGGAAGCTGCTGATCCTGGACGAGGCCTTTACCATTAGGTTGACCTGTGGCGTTGTCAACGTAGAGGTTCTTGATCGTA
>OODG01000319.1_pt1 | contig 34407 bp, 30 predicted proteins | sample 1671621 | NCBI WGS metagenome assembly OODG01 (sample SAMN06348175, study PRJEB24527) | human gut metagenome | biome: human gut; feature: ankylosing spondylitis patient; material: feces | host: Homo sapiens | place: China | collected 2015-10 | reverse complement strand
GTTTGTTGCTATACTGGTAGTGGCGGTCATGGCAGGAGTGGCAATATTTGCAATGGACTGACGCAAAGGGACTATTCATAAAATATAATGGAGGTAAAAATTATGGCAAATGAAATGCTTTTAAAATACGGCTGCAACCCTAATCAGAAGCCGTCAAGAGTATTTATGGAGGATGGCAAGGATCTCCCTATCGAGGTACTCAACGGCAAGCCAGGTTACATCAATCTGCTTGACGCATTCAACGGCTGGCAGCTGGTAAGAGAGCTTAAAAAGGCAACAGGTATGTGTGCGGCAACTTCTTTCAAGCACGTTTCACCTGCGGGCGCTGCTATCGGCAAGCCTTTGAGCGAGGTCGAAAAGAAGATATATTTTGTTGACGATCTGGGAGAGCTTACTCCACTTGCAAGCGCTTATGCGAGAGCAAGAGGTGCTGACAGAATGTCATCATACGGCGATTTTATCGCACTTTCTGACGAGTGCGACGCTTGCACTGCAAAGATGATTCAGAGAGAGGTTTCTGACGGTATCATTGCACCTGGCTACACTGACGAGGCTCTTGAGATACTCAAGTCAAAGAGAAAGGGTACATACAACATCATCAAGATAGATGAGAACTATGTTCCTGCACCTATTGAGAGAAAGCAGGTTTTCGGCGTAACTTTTGAACAGGGTCGAAACGAGCTGAAAATAGACAACGATATGCTCACAAATATCGTGACAAACAACAAGGAGATCCCTGAGGACAAGAAAACTGATCTTGTTATCTCACTTATCACACTTAAATACACACAGTCTAACAGCGTTTGCTATGTAAAGGACGGTCAGGCTATCGGTATCGGTGCAGGTCAGCAGTCAAGAATACACTGCACAAGACTTGCAGGAAACAAGGCTGACATCTGGTGGCTCAGACAGCACCCAAAGGTTCTGGGACTTCAGTTCGTTGACAACATAAGACGTCCTGACAGAGATAACGCTATCGACGTTTACATTTCTGACGAGCATGATGATGTACTGGCTGAGGGCGTATGGCAGAACACATTCAAGGTAAAGCCTGAGGTGCTCACTGAGGCTGAAAAGAAGGAATGGCTTGCAAAGAACACAGGCGTTTGCCTTGGTTCTGACGCTTTCTTCCCATTTGGCGACAACATCGAGAGAGCTAAAAAGAGCGGCGTGGCTTACATTGCCGAGCCGGGCGGATCTATCAGGGACGATCATGTTATCATGACTTGCAACAAGTACAACATGGCAATGGCATTCACCGGAATAAGATTGTTCCATCACTAATTTTTGTGCATTAATGCAAAACAATAAAGGTCAAGAAGAAAAGGAGAAATTTATTATGAAAAAGTTACTTGCATCACTCATGGCACTGTCAATGGTATTCGCAGTTACAGGCTGCTCAGAGTCAAGCGATTCAAGCAGTGAGTCAAAGGCGGAGGCTAAAACAACTACTACAACTACGACTGCACCTGCTGCCGAGTCTAAGGCTGACACAACAACTACAACTGCAGCACCTGAGGAATCAGCTGCAGACACAACAACTTCTGCTGACGACACAGACACAACAAGCACCGGTGACGAGGCTAAGGGAACTTATAAGGATAATGTTTACACAAGCGATCTGTATACATTCAAGATCGACTCAAAGAAGTGGGCAATGCAGGAGTCCGCTGGTGTTGACGTAATGTTCACATACGCTGACGCAGGCGATGATGCTGAGCTTGAGTCTGCTTCTATCAACGTTATCTCAATGTCAAACGATCTGCTCAATGGTCTTACAGCAAGTGATTATGCTGACCAGATCAAGCAAACATATAATTCCATGGACGGCTACACTGTTACAAACGACAAGGAAGATAAGTTTGCAGGCAAGGACGCTTACATTGTTGACGTAACAGGCGAGATCGGTTCACAGAAGGTACTGCTCAATCAGATAATCACTTCTGACAACGGCAACCTTGTTGTTATCACATATGGTGCAAGCGAGAACGCTTACAGCAAGCTTTCTGACGAGTTCAAGACAGTTCTTGACAGCTTTGAGCTTAAGTAATAATATACGAAGTAAATAAATGACGATACCGCACAGCATAGGTGTGCGGTATTGTTATAATTGGAAAAACACACTGAGGAGGTCTGAAAATGGACATATTAGTTGTTGGCGGAGGCGGACGTGAACACGCTATCGTTATGAAGCTTGCGGAGTCCCCTAAGGTAGGAAAGCTTTACTGCACACCCGGAAACGGTGGCATTTCACGCTATGCGGAATGCTTTGATGTTGCGGCAACGGATATTGAGGGCGTTGTGGCTCTGGCAAAGAAGCTTAAAGTAGACATGGTGGCTGTTGCACCTGACGATCCGCTTGTACTTGGAATGGTAGACGCTTTGCAGGCTGAGGGCTTCAAGACCTTTGGCCCTAAGAAAAATGCGGCTATAATCGAGGGTTCAAAGGTCTTTTCTAAGGATCTTATGAAGAAATACAATATTCCTACAGCCAAATACGAGGTGTTCACAAACAGTGAGGACGCTATAAAATATGTCAAGGAACAGAACACATACCCTGCTGTTATAAAGGCTGACGGACTTGCACTTGGCAAGGGCGTTATTCTGGCGGAGAGTGAGAAAGAGGCTGTGGAGGCTATACACTCCATGATAGACGACAAGCAGTTCGGTGAGAGCAGTTCCACTATCGTTGTGGAGGAATATCTCACAGGTCCTGAGGTTTCTGTGCTTTCATTCACTGACAGCAAGACTGTTGTTCCTATGATCTCTTCAATGGATCACAAGAGAGCATTGGACGGCGACAAGGGTCTGAACACAGGCGGAATGGGTACTGTTGCACCTAACCCTTACTACACTGAGGACATTGCCAAGGAGTGCATGGAGAAGATCTTCCTGCCGACTATCAATGCAATGAATGCTGAGGGCAGGACTTTTGAGGGCTGTTTGTATTTCGGACTTATGCTCACCCCTAATGGTCCAAAGGTAATTGAATACAACTGCCGTTTTGGCGACCCTGAAACGCAGGTAGTTCTTCCTATGCTGGAGGGCGATCTGTGCGAGATATTTGAGGCTATTTATGAACACAGGCTGGCTGATGTCAAGATCGGCTGGAAGTCTGGTTACTGCACTTGTGTTGTTATGGCGAGCGGAGGATATCCTGTTAAGTACAAAAAGGGTATCGAGATGTTCGGTATGGACGACAAGGGTCAGGTAGACGGAGCATTCATTTATCACGCAGGCACAAAGTACGAGGACGGCAAATTCTACACAAACGGCGGTCGTGTTCTGGGTGTTACCTGCAATGCTTACACGCTTCAGGGCGCACTGGACAAGTCTTACGAGGCTGTTTCCAAGATAAAGTTCCAGGGAGAGCATTTCAGAAAAGACATTGGTCAGAAAGCACTCAAGGCACTGCCAAAAGATTCTCTTGATCTTGAATACAAGCAGGACATGGAGGACTACATCGAAGAAAACGGCGTTTATCTAAGACAGTAGGATATATAAAACGGGCGGAGAGATTCCGTCCGTTTTTTTGTACAGATAATACGTTTATAAATACAAAGACCCCCTCGGACATTTCTGTCCAAGGGGGTCTTTGCTATGTGTGGGAAGTAAAAATTACTCGTCTGCTTTTTCAATAGCCGCAGTTTCGTAAATATACTTAACTGAGCTTTCAACGCCATCGGCTGCGCCTGAGAATGTTGTTGAATCCTCGGCTGCTGTCTTGAGAGCGTCAAGTCTGTCGATAAGTCCCTTGAGGTCATTGTTGTAGATGTCAAGGAGCTTGCCGATGCCCTCGTCTTTATACTTAGCCATGCCGTCTTTAAGGGTCTTTGCACCGCTTTCAAGCTTCTTAACACCAGATGAAAGCTGTGAGCTGCCGTCTTTGAGCTGACCGATACCGCCGAACAGCTCTGCACTGCCGCTTGAAAGTGTTGTTGTACCCTGTGCAAGCTCTACAAGTGAAGAATAGAGTGTTGCAGTACCATTTTTAAGCTGCTTGCTGCCGTTGTCAAGCTGACCAAGACCGCTGTCAAGAGTTTTTGCACCGTTTGAAAGCTTTGATACGCCTGAGTTCAGGCTGTCAACGCCCTTATCAAGCTTGCTTGCGCCTGCCTGTGCTGAGCTTACTCCTGCGGAGAGGTTCTTTGTGCCTGCGGAGAGTGTAGCTGCACCATTGTTAAGCTCCTTGCTGGACTTAGCAAGTGTGCCGATACCTGTTTTAAGTGCGGAAGCACCCTCGTTTACTGTTTTAAGTCCAGCATTCAAATTATCAACGCCTGCGACAAGACCTTTCTTCTTATCGTTAAGACCATTGTATATCTGAGTTACACCGTCAACAAGCTGTTTGCCCTCGGTAGCCATTGTGCCGACACCTGTTGAAACATCGCCAAGGCCGCTCTGTGCGCCCTGCTGATACTGGATAGAGCCATTTACGGCTGCTATCATATTGCTTATGCTCGTGTACTCTGCTGAGCCTTCTTCGTAATTGCCGAGAAGCTGCTCAAGTCCTGCGAGTACCTGCTGGTCGTATGCGATAGACTGTGTAAGTGCGTTATCTACCTTTGTTATGCCATTTGAAAGAAGTTCAACGCTTGCAGGGAGTGTCTGCACCTTTTCATAGAGTGTAGAAACGCCTGCATTAAGTGTTGCAACACCTTTTTTCAGTGCAGTTGAACCGTCATAGGTCTGCTTTGTGCCTGCGGCAAGGTTTTTAGAGCCTGTCTGGAGGTCGCCTACGCCTGTAACAAGCTTATTTGTGCCTGCGGCAAGGCTTGCAGCACCGTTATTTACCTGCTGTGCGCCTGAGGATACCTGTGAAAGTCCGCTTGAAAGTGATGATGAGCCGTTCTTCAAGGTTGACATACCGCTGTTTACCTGATCAAAACCACCTAGGAGGGCTGTTGAACCGCTATGAGCTGTGGAGATACCTCTCATAAGCTCACCTGTTGAAGAATCAAGGGTCTTTGCTCCGTCACGGAGCTTTGTTGCACCGCTGTTAAGTGTCTTTGCACCATCGTCAAGTGACTTAGAGCCTGAATAAAGCTTGTCGATACCTGTGATAAGTGTTCCTGAGGAATCGGACAGCTTCTTTATGCCTGCGTAAAGCTCTGCTGTGCCGTCTACAAGCTCGTCTGTAGCGTCAGAAAGCTCATCAAGCTTATCCTGAAGATCGTCAGCATCACCGATATCGCTAAGGTCAAGCTTTGAGAAGATGTCAGATGTTGCAACTGTGAGAGCAGTTGTTGACTCGAAGTCCTTTACGTCTGCTGTGAACTCAACGTACTCCGGTATCTCGATATCTTCGTTATCCTGAAGATCAAGGCTCTTTGTAAGGCCAGGCATTGCAACGCCTATGAGTATCTGTCTGCTTCCGTCTGAAATGAGCTTGCCGTTTGTTACTTCAACGTTTGAATAAACGTTAGTATCAAGGATAGCTGTTGTTGCCATAAGGTATGGAACATAGATATCTGTTTTCTTGCCGTTTATCTTGACAGTTTTCTTATCGTTGTTCGTATAGTCATATCTTACTGTAAGCTTACCGCTCTTGCCTGCGAGATCCTCAGGCTTTATCTCCTTGCCGTCAAGGGTATATGTTACCTTTACATCAACCGGAAGTGCCTTATCGGTATAGCCCTTATAGTAGATATCTCCGCCCTCGGTATCCCATGTGAGCTTATCACCATTGGCTGTAAAGCCCTCGTCTGTTTTAACATTCTCGATATCTTTCAGGTCGGAAACGTCCTCCAGCTTCTTTACGCCCTGTGGGTTTTTCAGCCAGCTGGAAACGACTGTTTTTGTCTTGTTGCCGGAAGCGTCAGTGATAACATAAACTGTTTCTTCCTTAGCCTGCTTTTCTGTATCACTGTCAGACTTATCAGCTTTCTTTGTATCTTTTGTATCTTTTTTATCTGATTCGTTCTTTGTTGTTGAGGCAGTGCTGTCGGCAGCGGAAGAGCTGTCTGACTGAGCTGCTGCATAAAGACCTGTGCAGCCTGCGGAAAGAAGTACGGCAAGTATGCCTGCAAGAACTCTTGAATACTTTTTCATAACTATATCTCCTTTACGAATTAGTGAATTTCAGGAAGCTTATAAAGCTTATTTTCTTTTTTCTTCATGCCCATTGTTGTATTGATTATTACTTTATCGAACAGCATAAGCATTGAAGGAAGTATGCAGATAACAGTTATCATACTGATTATTGCACCTCTTGACATGAGCGTACAAAGCTGTGAGATCATATCTACGCTTGAATATACGCCAACACCGAATGTTGAAGCGAAGAAGCCAAGTGCGCTGACCATGATAGACTTCATTGAAGTGGTGAGTGCGATAGTGACAGCTTCGTGCTTATCTTTGCCTGCGTTACGCTCGGTCTTATATCTTGTTGTCATAAGGATAGCGTAGTCAACTGTTGCACCAAGCTGGATAGTACCGATTACTACCGACGCTATGAACGGTATGGTGGTATTCGTAAAGCACGGAACACCCATGTTTACTGTGATAGCAAATTCGATAACGGCTACCAGAATGATAGGCAGTGAAACTGAACGCAGTGCAATAAGAATGATGATAAAGATAGCGGCGATAGAAACTATATTTACTACCTTGAAGTCATGATCTGTTATGTCGATAAGGTCTTTTGTTGCCGCCGCCTCACCGATAAGCATTCCGTCCTTATCGTAGGATTTAAGTATCTTGCTAAGCTCATCTATCTGGGCATTCTCTTCATCAGAAGCTACCTTATATTCAGAGCCAACCAGCATGAGCTGCCATTTGTCGCTCTTGAGTATCTTTGTTACTGAATCAGGAACTATCTCACGAGGAATAGACGGACCGATAAGAGTATCCAGTGACATTGAGAAGCTTACTCCGTCAACCTTGCCCATTTCGTCGAGCATAGAGTTTACTTCCTTTGGCTTCATATCAGCATCAACCAGGAGCATATGGGTCGTTGCCATGTTGTATTCCTCATCTAGCTTTGTGTTTGCGATAACACTGTTGAGATCCTTTGGAAGAGTATCTGTCAGGTTATAATAAACGTTGGTGTTTATCTGACCATATACGGCAGGGATAAGTACAACTATAAAGAGTACGATAAATGCTGCATGGTGCTTGATAATGAACTTTGAAGGCTTTTCAAGGCTTGGGACAAGGTCTTTGTGCATTGTTTTTTCAAGTGCCTTATCGAAGACAAGTATCATTGACGGGAGAACTGTTATGCAGCAGATAACGCCAATAACAACGCCCTTTGCCATTACGATACCCATGTCCATGCCAAGCTCGTAGCTCATGAAGCAAAGTGCAAGGAAGCCTGCAACTGTTGTTATGGAGCTTGAAACAACTGAGGTGATTGTTTTGCCGATGGCGACTGCCATAGCCTCTTTGTTGTCACCAGGGTGCTTTTCTTTCTCCTCTTTGTAGCTGTGCCACAGGAAGATCGAGTAGTCTATCGTTACCGCAAGCTGTAGTACAGCCGCCAGAGCCTCGGTGATGAACGATATTTCGCCTTGTATGAAGTTCGTTCCCATGTTGTAGATTATCGCCATGCCCACGCTGAGCATAAAGAACAGTGGGATAAGGAACGAATCCATTGTAAGTGCAAGTATGATACTTGTAAGTATTACTGCGATAACAACATACATCGGAGCTTCCTGCATTGTTAGATCCTTGATATCCTCAACGACTGAGGACATACCGCTTACGAAACACTGCTCGCCTGCGATGCTTCTTATCTCCTTGACAGCTTCAAGTGAGCCGTCAGCGGAGGTCGCTTCATCAAAAAAGACAGCCATCATTGTGGAGTTATCTGTATTGAAGAAATCGTAAATATCATCAGGAAGAACTTCCTTTGGAAGTGAAACGTCTGCCAAGGTGTCATACCAGAGAACATCGCAAACGTGGTCTACCTTTTCGATCTTCTCCTTGACCTTTTCAACGTCCTTATCGTCCATGCCGTCAAGCATTACCAGCGAAAAGCCACCCTTGCCGAACTCGTCAAGCATTATATCCTGACCTTTCATGGTTTCAATGTCTGACGGGAGGTATGAAAGAATATCATAGTTTATTCTTGTGCTGAGAAAACCGAATATTGACGGTATCAGCAGCAGAACGCTGACTATGAGTATCGGTACTCGGAGCTTTACAACTCCTCTGCCAAATTTCTGCATCAAATGTCATTCCCTTCACATAGTTTTGACCTTTCGGTCTTTTAACAATTCATAGTATACATCAAAAATGACCAACAGTCAATAGTAAAATGACCATTAGTCATTCTTTTTGTAGAGTTGCACAAAATGACCAACGGTCACAAGTGACTATTGGTCATTTTGCTCCGTTGACTTTAACAAGAATTTGTATTATAATAAATATAGGGTCAGCCATAGTAAACCTGTGTATATGTGGCATACAAATTGTATATTATAATAAGGAAGGACGTGTTAAAATGGGCAAGCTTGATACCAATAAAAAGGTTAAGGAGGACTCTCTGCTTAACACGGCTTTTAGTCTTTTTACCACCAAGGGAGTGAGCAAGACCTCTATTTCAGACATCGTGAACAACGCTGGCGTGGCGAAAGGAACGTTTTATCTTTATTTCAAGGACAAATATGACATAAGAAACAAGCTTGTTTCTCACAAGTCGTCACAGCTTTTCAGAAACGCTATCGAGGCATTAAATGCGAGCGGCAAGAAGCTCACCTTTAACGAACGAATTATTTTTATTGTTGACAACATCATCAACCAGCTAAACGAGAACAAGTCGCTGTTGACTTTTATTGCAAAGAATCTTAGCTGGGGCGTTTTCAAGCACGCTCTTACGTCGCCTATAAAGGACGATGACATCGACTTCCGCAACATTTATGACGCTATGCTTGCTGACGCTCCATATAATATTGTTCAGCCTGAGGTCATGATATTCATGATAGTTGAGCTTGTAAGCTCAACCTGCTACTCGTCCATACTTTACAACGAGCCTGTGGACATTGGCGAGCTTAAGCCTTATCTTTACAAATGCATCAACAACATTATCGACACTCATGCAGGCACTGCGAAAGCATAAAAAGACACGTTTACGAGATCGTAAGCGTGTCTTTTTTGTGTACAAAAAACGGACGGAAAATATCCGTCCGTTTGGTGCTTTTATTACTTTGCCTTAACAGCATCTCTTGCCTTTGCAACGATATTGTCTGCGCAGAGGCCATATTCTTTAAGAAGATCAACTGCCGGACCTGAGTGACCGAACTCGTCATTAACGCCGATCTTAACAAGCTTTGCAGGGTGTCTTGCTGCAAGAACGTCTGCAACGGCTGAGCCAAGTCCGCCGATAACGCTATGCTCCTCAACTGTAAGAAGAAGTCCTGTGTTCTTTGCGGCTTCAACGATGATATCCTCGTCGATTGGCTTGATAGTGTGGATATTGATAACTGTTGCTTCGATACCCTCGGCTGCCAGTGTTTTTGCAGCCTCGATAGCTTCATAAACCATAAGGCCTGTTGCAACGATAGCTATATCCTTGCCGTCACGGAGCTTAACGCCCTTGCCAAGTTCGAACTTATATGTTTCAGGGTCGTTGAAAACAGGTGTGGCAAGTCTGCCAAAACGGAGATAAACCGGACCTTCATGGAGGATAGCGGCTTCAACGGCAGCCTTTGCTTCAACGTCGTCGGCAGGGTTTATTACCACCATGCCAGGGATAGTTCTCATAAGAGCGATATCCTCGTTGCACTGATGTGTTGCACCGTCTTCGCCTACAGAGATACCTGCGTGTGTTGCACCTATCTTCACGTTGAGGTGAGGATAGCCGATAGAGTTTCTTACCTGCTCAAATGCTCTGCCTGCGGCGAACATTGCAAATGTAGAAGCAAATGGTATCTTGCCTGTTGCAGCCATACCTGCTGCAACGCCCATCATATTTGACTCGGCGATACCGCAGTCAAAAAATCTGTCAGGGAATTTCTTCTTGAATATACCTGTTTTTGTTGCGGCAGCAAGGTCTGCGTCAAAAACATAGAGGTTATCGTACTTATCGCCAAGCTCTGCAAGAGCCTCGCCGTAGCTTTCTCTTGTAGCTTTCTTCTTCAATTCTGCCATTGCTTAACCCTCCAGACTTTTAAGCTGTTCGTTTATTTCTGCCACAGCCTGCTCATACTGCTCCTTGTTAGGTGCTGAGCCATGCCATGAAACGTTGTTTTCCATAAATGAAACGCCCTTGCCCTTGATACTCTTCATTACGATAACGCAAGGCTGACCGCATACTGTTTCTGCCTCGTTGAATGCTTTTTCAAGTGAGTCAAAATCGTGAGCGTCGGCTGTGATAACGTGCCAGCCAAATGCTGCAAACTTGTCAACGATAGGATATGGCCACATTACGTCCTCTATCTTTCCGTCGATCTGAAGTCCGTTATTATCCACAACAGCAATGAGGTTATCAAGCTTATAATGATCGGCGAACATTGCAGCCTCCCATACCTGACCCTCTTCGATCTCACCGTCCCCAAGGATAGTATACACCTTATAGGTATCGCTTGTGAGCTTTCCTGAAAGTGCCATACCGCAGGCTACAGAGATGCCCTGTCCAAGGGATCCAGAGGACATATCTACGCCAGGGATAGAGATACAAGGGTGACCCTGAAGCATTGCACCGATATGTCTGAGGGACTTCAGCTCCTCCTTTGGAAAAAAGCCTTTCTCTGCAAGAGTTGCATAGAGTGCAGGTGCTGTGTGACCCTTTGAAAGCACGAGTCTATCTCTCTCAGGCTCTTCCGGCTTATCAGGATATACGTTCATCTTGGCAAAATAGAGATAAGTGAGCAGATCTGCTATAGAGAGCGATCCGCCCGGATGACCCGACTTTGCGTTGAATACTCCCTCGAGTATTCCAAGACGAACCTTGCAGGCTGTGATCTCAAGCTGTTTCTTTAATGTTTCGTCCATACTTTTGACCTCCAAAAAAATATTATTTCTTCAGTTTTTCAAAAATTTCATCTATGACTGCGGCAATAAAATCCTCCTCGCAGGACTGCTCAAAGACCTTATCCGCAACCTTTTTGACCTCCTCTGCCGCATTTGACGGGCAATATGCCACGTCAGCCGCTTGAAGAAGTTCAATATCATTATTATAGTCGCCTGCAGCCACGAAAGTAAAATCCTCCATGCCACAAGCTTTTCTCAGCTCCTCAAGAGCCGTGCCTTTTGATATATTCTGTGGAAGTATCTCATAATACTCGATACTTGAACGCACAAAATCTACACCTTTGTAGCCTTTTTTTGCCACATAGTTTATAAGCTCGTCCATACGCTCAGGCTCAACTGCAAAAAGCACCTTATACCAGTTCTTGTCAGGTATCTCGTCAACGGCACACTGAACGGGAATTAGCTTACAGATCTCGTTATGGCGCTTTTCCATAGGGGTCATGCTCGGCACATAGACCTCGTTGACAGTAAGCACTTCACAGCCAACATAAGGATAATCGGCAAGTATCTCCTTGACGATATCAGCCGCAAAGCTTGGCAGAAAGACGTTATATATCTGCTCTTTCGTATGGATATCGTAGACCATTCCGCCGTTTGACATTATGATAGGACAATTCACATTCACCATGTCAAAATACTGTCTAGCCGCCTGAATGGCTCTGCCTGTAGCTATAGAGAATCTGCCCCCAGCCTCTTCAAAACGCTTGACAGCGGCGAGAGTTTTCGGGGTAGGTATCTTGCTTGCGGGGAGAAAAGTTCCGTCCATATCCGTTATAAGCAGGACTTTTGATATATCTTCAAACATAAAATCACTTCCGTGGGTCAATTCCCTGCTCTGAGTTTTTTCAGCACCGCCTGAAAATAGTCGGGCAATTCGCTGTCAAACTCCATATATTCCTTGGTCGCAGGGTGTATAAAACCAATTTTCTTTGCGTGGAGGCACTGCCCCTCGATTCCCTTTACAGCTTTGCCGTAAACATCGTCGCCGTAGACAGGGTGACCGATATAGGCGGAATGTACTCTTATCTGGTGGGTTCGGCCTGTTTCAAGGCGGAATTTCACCAACGAATACTGACCTAACTCCTCCAGCACCTCATAATGGGTTACTGCGTGCTTGGAGTTTTGCTCTGTCACGCACATTTTCTTTCTGTCATATTTGCTTCTGCCAATAGGTGCGTCAACTGTGCCGGTAGGGGTCTTTAGGCGGCCGCCTGTGAGTACAGCTTCATACTCTCTTGTAAAGCTATGCTCTTTTATCTGAGCCGCAAGAAAGTTATGTGCGCTGTCGGTCTTGGCAACGATCAGCAGACCGCTTGTATTTTTGTCTATCCTATGGATTATCCCTGGACGAATGACGCCGTTTATTGAAGAAAGCCTGCCCTGACAATGATAAAGCAATGCGTTCACCAAAGTGCCATCGGGATTGCCTGCGGCAGGGTGCACCACCATGCCTTTGGGTTTATTCACCACAAGCAGCTCGCTGTCCTCATAGACTATTTCCACGGGGATATTCTGTGGCTTGACGTCAAGCTCCACAGGGTCGGGAATAATTATCTCAACGCTGTCACCATTATGCAGCTTATAATTTTTCGATATTTTTTTTCCACCAACTGTGACGCCGCCGTCCTCGATAAGCTTCTGCACAGCGGAACGTGTAAGACCTGTATCCTGCGCTGACAAAAATCTGTCGATACGCTCGCCTGTTTGCTCGGCAGTGGCAATAAAATCAAGCTTTGTCATTTTCGTCTTTGACCTTTATATCGTCACGGATCGGCTTTTTCTTTTCGTCCAAAAAGCAGAAGCAGATAACGAACAAAATTCCGCCGATAACGATACAGATATCCGCAAAGTTGAAGATAGGGAAATTGATAGGCTCGAACTTGATATAGTCCACAACTTCTTTTACCCTTATTCTGTCGATAAGGTTGCCGATACCGCCTGCAAGCACCATAGCCAACGACACAAGCTCCAGCTTTGAGCCTTTGCGTATCTTATACATATAGATCACCGCCACGATCAGTACGACAAGAGGCAGACCGATAAGAAACCAAGTCTTTCCTGACATCATGCTCCATGCTGCTCCTGAGTTTCTTATATGGGTCAGGCTGAACACCTTAAAGCTGCCGAACTTTATGACCTCGACAGGCTGACCGTTCAACGGCAGGTTATTTGTCACGGCGAGCTTTATGAGCTGGTCGGCGGCAACGAGAACTGCCATGATAACAAGCGAAATTACAAACATCTATTCCCTACTCCATTTATGAACAGTAAGGCTCTGCGGAAAACAGAGCCTTTGAATTAATTATTTTTACCAAATTTAAGCTCAGCAGGAGCTGTCTTTGGTATAACAGGGTCGAAAGAACCAGTGTTAAGTATCTTCTCAACATGCTCACTGTCAGTAACAGGTGCAGATTCAGCCTCAACAGTTTCCTCTGGCTCAGCTGTTTCCTCTGCCTGCTCCTCTGCAGCTTCCTGAGTTTCCTCGACTGTTTCTTCTTCCTCATACTCCTCTACTGTATCCTCGGTAGGCTCCGATGTAGGAATTTCCATAATAAGTCTTATCTGCTTATTATAAAGCTGAGTAAGGTCAGCCTTGAACTGAGTTACCTCAGCCTTGAGGTTCTCAAACTTAGCAAGCTCCTCGTCATAAGCGGCTCTTACTTCATTTATCTTCTTTTCTGTTATCTCGGTATTAGTTCTGATAAGCTCAGCGCACTTTTCCTTATGCTCCTTAACTATTCTCTCACACTCAGAAGCACTCTGCTCTGCGAGTCTTACCTGCTCTGTTTTTGCAGATTCGATCATATCGTGAGCCTGAGTTTTGGCCTCAGTAAGTATCTTATTTGACTCTTTCTGAGCCACGACAAGAGCCTGCTGGATAGCTTCCTCGTCCTCTCTGTACTCGTTTATCTTCTCAACGAGCTTGATTATCTTAGCTTCGGTATCCTGATTTGCCTTTACGACTTCGGCATAATCCTCGGCTACCTGTCCGAGAAATTCTTTTACGTCTTCTTTTGAATAGCCGTTTTTCTCGGTATCAAAAGTTTTTCCTTTAATATTATTTGGATTTAACATACTAGGACCTCCGTGATCTTTACACAAATTTATTTAAAGTTATATGTATTCTGTCTTTTTTAGTTGTGCCGTCAACTGAAAGCAGCTTGAATTTTCCGTATCCTCTCACTGAAAATGTACAGCCCTCTTCAAGAAGTATTTTCGGTGAATTTTTCGGCATATGGTCTATTTCGATGCCCACGTTTTTTATAAGCTGTGCTGACTTTTCTCGTGATATCCTTGCGGCAAGACTTAAGATACAATCTGCACGCATGGAAGCCACAGTACCGCTTATTTCCTGAATTTTCTGCTCAATATGTATACTGCCGTCATAGCCTTCCTGGAGCTTTACTCCTGCTCTGCCGACTTTCGTCAGAGCACTTGTCACCTCGCCTGCAACAGATGAACGCAGGAACACCGCTGACTTTCCATCTCCCACAAGAATGTCGCCAACGCTGTCTCTTGTTATTCTTAATCCCATAAGCGAGCCTAGGATATCTCTGTGAGTTATTTTATCCTCTTTGCGATACAGCAGGGTAATTGCGGTGATAGGAAAATCCTCACTTTCCGCCTCGCCATACTCAGGATAGACGCACAGCATACGCCTTGCGGCGTTTTCATATCCGCCCCAAAGCCTATAATTCTCATATTTCACAGACGCCATGAGTTTTTCGCACAACAGACACTGCCTTTCATCGAGAAACGCAGAAAACTTTGTTATATACTTTTCATCAGCCGCCATTATCCAATCGGACACTCTGTCTAACAGACGGATATCGTCCTCAGACAGATCGGGCAAAAACTGATATTTAGCACGAGCCATTTTTAGAAGCTGTAGCCGTTATTTTCAAGCTCGCTCATAAGGTCAACTCCTGAGAAGCCAACGTTTCTAGGCATGATAGCGAAAGTTTTCTGAGCCATCATCTTGATGTCTGCACCATTTGCATACGCAACGCCTGAGATAAAGTCAAGTATTCTCTTTGCGTCCTCGCTCTTGACAGTTTCCAAGTTGAGAAGAACTGTCTTTCCCTCATTTATATCGCCGCCGATAGACTTGACCTCTGAAAAATCGTTTGGTCTTGCAAGAACTATCTGCAAAGTCGTAGTTTGCTCCATTCTTACCGGACGTGCGTTATTGCCATATGCACCTGTGTTCTTTGGTGCTTCGTTGTATTCTGTTTTATTCTCATACATCGGCTGCTGATACATTGCGTCCTCCTGCTCAAGTTCATCTTCGCCTACAAAGAGATTTTTTAATTTCTGCATTGCACCCATTTTTAATCCTCCAAATATTTTCTAGCTCCGAAAAGCTTTGTTCCGATCCTCACCATATTTGAGCCATGCTTTATGGCAAGCTCATAGTCCCCAGACATTCCCATTGAGAGAATATCCATAGACACGTTCGCTATATCCTGCTCTTTCACCCTCAGGAAAATACCATGCATTTTCTCAAAAACGTCCTCCCCTGAGCCAACAGGAGGGATAGCCATAAGACCCTTTACGGAAACGTTAGGCAACTGCGCGGTCTGTCTTACAAGCTCCTCAGCCATTTCAGCGGAAACGCCGCTTTTAGTAGCCTCGTCGCCTATATTTATTTCCACAAGGACGTTCATAGTTTTATTATTCTTCACTGCAAGCCTGCTTATCTCGTGAGCAAGCTTCAGGTTATCGACAGACTGTATCAGAGTAACGTCATTGATTATATATTTCACCTTATTGGTCTGCAAATGTCCGATAAACTGCACTTCTGCACTTTTATCGTAAGCTTCCTTCTTGGAAAGAAACTCCTGCACCCTGTTTTCGCCCAGCAGCTTAAAGCCCTGAGCCACAGCGAAATTCACCTTTTCAGGCGGCACTGTCTTTGTGACAGCCATTATCCTGACTTCTTCGTCAGGCTTACGCCATTTTGCTTTGGCGTTCTCTACATTATAACATATTTCCTTACAGTTTTCAAGAACCTCCGGAAAATAATTATCCTGAGGTGACAGCGTTGCTGTCTGATCTACTTTGCTGCACATCTTCATCTGATACCACCTCTAACAAAATTTGATCGTAAAGCAGCAGATAATCCTCGTTTGAGGTATTTTCAGAGAGCACATAATCATCGCCCTCGTAAATAACATTGATCTTCTTAAAGGTAACGTCCTTGCCGAGTATCACATAAACGCCCTTCTGATCGCCCTGAAAACGTATCGCACTTCTTGGAACTTTAAGACCCTGATACTCGTCGAAGATAAGCTCCGCAGACTGCACTCTTGACTCAACAAGGGCTTCGTCAAGTCTGTCGCATGAAAGCACAACGACCACTTTGTTCTCATCGTCCTCACAAGGCTTAACAGACTCCACCTGAACGTCATAGATGTTTTTTGTGGTACTGAGCGTCATTCTGAGCCATGCGCCCTCTGTTATCCTTTTATCGTTTTCCATGATCCCTGCTATCCTGCATGAATAGTCGGAAAACATTTTGCCAATGGTGTTCGGTGCGTCCTTACTAGGCTGGTCGATGACCTTTTGGATATCCTTGTCAGTGAGCTGGGAAGCGTTCTCCATAGTAAGCTCGCTCTCATAGCCGTCTGCATAGGAAACAAAATAGCCTGTTTCATCAGCAGTGATCGTTTTTCCTGAGCCTGAGGTCTGTTCCTCCAGCTCCTTGACTTTCGCCTGAAGCTGGCTTATCCTTTCGTCATAGCTCTGCTCGGTCTTTGTGACGATATTATAAATATTCATCACAAGGGACATATCCTCTCTTGTTTTTGCAAACTCAGAGAAATTATCCTGAGAAGAATATGAGAGAAGCTCCTTATATTCCTTATCTATCTTGCTTTTGAGCGTTTCAGGCTGAACATAATTCGTTGTACCCGGATTTTGTGCTCTTTCAAGGGCGGCTATCTCGCTTTCAAGTATCTTTATCTTGTTTTTCGCTGTAACAGCGTCCTCAGAAGAATAAACTGACGCTATGGTATTGCCAACAGATATTTTACTGCCGTCGGAATAGGTATAATCCAAAACTCCGCCGCCGTCATAGGTGACCACCTTTTCATCTCTGATTACAACGCCCTTAAAAGCAATATCCTCATTGATAGTAACAAGCACAGCTTCCTCGGTGTCATGACGCTCTGTGAGTGCACTGTATATCTGACTGCCGATAGTTGTGATTATCAGCACAGAAAGCAGACCGGTAAGTATTTTAACGGTCAGAGAATTCATTTTTTACTGCCCTCTTAAATATCTGAATTGCCTGCGGCGTCAAGAACGTTGATATATCTTGACGGAACGATAGTTGAGATAGCATGCTTATAAACTATGTTCTGCTTGCCCTCGCAATCGAGAACTACAACATAGCTGTCAAAGCCCTTTACAACGCCTTTGAACTGGTAGCCGTTCATAAGGATAAAAGTTGACGCTATCTTGTCTTTTCTGATCTGGTTGAGTATAACGTCCTGAAGATTAAGATTCTTATTCATAAATAACACTCCTAAAAATTTTTACAGCAATGTATTGCTTTTTTTACTATAAAATCTTTCAAATTATATTATATCACATAATTTCCGATTTGGCTATAATATTTTTGATATTTTCTATAATTTTTTGAAAACTATCAAATTTATCTGTTTCAACCCACTTAATTCCGTCAACTCGTCTAAACCAAGTAAGCTGTCTTTTGGCATAATGACGGCTTTCCTGTTTGATTTTGTCGAGGCATTCACAAAGCTCAGCTTTGCCTTCAAAATACGGCACAAGCTCCTTATAGCCTATCGCCTGATAAGCTGTAGCAGGGGTAAAGCTGTCATAAAAAACTCTGCACTCCTCTATAAGCCCGTTTTCCACCATTACATCAACACGGCGGTTTATACGGTCATAGAGATACTGTCTGTCGGAAGCTGTAAGACCGATAATGCAGGCGTTATATGGCGACTTCTCACGACGGCTGTTCACCTTATGCTGTGAAAGCGGTATACCTGTAGTTTCAAAGACTTCAAGTCCTCGTATGACCCTTGGCAGGTTGTTCTCATGCACCTTAGCCGCAGTTTCGGGATCGACCTCTCTGAGCCTTTTCCACAAAACATGACCGCCCAGCGTCCTGGCTTCCTCCTCAAGACGTTTTCTGACTGAGCCGTCCGTTTCGGTATCGTCAAAGATTACGTTATTCACAAGTGAGCTTATATATAGTCCTGTTCCCCCGCAGAGAATAGGAACTTTGCCACGGCTGTGTATCTCTCTGATACGATCACCTGCGAGCTTCACATAATCTGCCACGGAAAAAGCCTGCTCAGGCTCGAGAAAATCTACAAGATAATGTGGCACGCCCTGCATTTCCTCTTTGGTAGGCTTGGCAGTAGCGATGCTCAGACCCTTATATATCTGCATAGAGTCTGCGGAAACTATCTCACCGTCATATATCTTTGCAAGCTCCACTGCGCAGGCGGTCTTTCCACTGGCGGTAGGCCCTGCAATGACAAGGAGAGGTATTTTATTTTCCATAGCTTTCGCCTCCTGCATTTTTTATAGAACTCGTCTGAACTGCTTTTCGATATCTCTTTTGGTGAGGGTTATCATAACAGGTCTGCCATGAGGGCAATATCTTATATTTTCCTGACCATAAACGGCATTCACGAGCGCCTGCAATTCTATTCCGCTGTTGGTATCGTTCGCCTTTATTGCCGCTTTGCAGGCGATAGAATGGTAGAGGTCGTCAAAAAGCTCTATTTGCGGATTGAGTTTATTCTCGATAAAATTCTTTGCAAGTTCGCTGATTATATCCGCAGGGTTATCGTCACCAAGAATGATAGGCACGCCCTTTACTGCAACAGTTGGCGCAACGTCAGGCTCTATCTCAAAGCCAAGCTGTGACACCTTATCGAGGTTTGCGGTGAGAGCGTCATACTCGTCATAGGAAAGCAACACCATGATAGGCTCCAGGAACATTTGCGTTTCAAGCTGTTCGGCGTCGCTTTTTATCCTCTCGAAAATATATCTCTCATGGGCGGCATGCTTATCCATAAGTATCATTTCGTCGCCCACCTGTGCCACAACATAGGTCTTGAAAAGCTCGCCCACCACAACAGGCTTCGGCTTTTCAGGCTCTTTCTCCTCCACGATAACGGAAACAGGCTTTTTCTTTGTGAAGCTTTGAGCGTCGATAAACTTGAAAGCTTCTCCGCTCTGCTCCTCCGGCTCTTCGGGGAGAGGCATCTCGCTTATCGCCTTGTTTATCTCCTCCACTGTCACCTTATGGGGCTTCGGCTCAGGGCCTGAAATCTCTGTAATAGCTGTTTCTCTCTTTGCAGGCTGTTCAAGGCTTGCAAGGAACATATCGTCACTGCCGCTGAGCTTTTCTTTCTCTTCCTCAGTTATGCTCCTGCTCTCCACAGTTTTAAGCGTTGGTGCAGGCTTTTGATAACTGTACGAATTATCGTACACTTTATCCGCCTGCGGCTTTGGGGCAGGTATCTCAGCCTTTTGCACGGCAGGCTTTTGACCATTATCCTCCATGGCGAATTTAAGCTGGACGCTGTTATCTTTTTTAGGTATATCAAAAAGCTCTCTGTCGGTGAAATTACGCTTGTTTTCAAGGTGCATCTCATTAGGTCTGTCATTCTTCATAAGGGAATTTTTCACCGCAAAGAACACAGCCTCGTGCATAAGCTTTTCGTCTGAAAAACGCACTTCTATTTTAGTAGGGTGGACGTTCACATCTATGGTATTCGGTGGGATATCGATATAAAGCACGCAAGCCGGGAATTTTCCCGTCATAAGAAGATTTCTGTAGGCTTCTTCAAGCGCTGCCGCACAAGCCCTTGATTTCACATATCTTTTGTTCACAAAGAAATTCTGAAAACGTCTGTTAGGCTTTGCAGACAGAGGCTTCACAGTGAAGCCTGTTATGTGCATACCCTGCCATGTATAGTCAACTTCAAGCATGGAGTTTGCAAAATCTCTGCCATAAACTGAATAAACTGCGGAATATATCTTGCCGTCCCCTGCTGTCAATATCTCGACTTTGTTGTTCCTGATAAATTTGAATGATATCTCAGGGTGGGAAAGGGTGAGCTTTGTCACAAGGTCTGCGGCAAAATTGCCCTCTGAAACGTCCTTTTTCAGAAACTTCAGTCTTGCAGGAACATTATAGAAAATATCCCTCACAACGAATGTTGTGCCGTCAGGACAGCCGCACTCCTCGCAGGTCTTTTCCACTGCGCCCTCGATAACATAATGCGTGCCGTAATCCTCCTCGGGACGTTTCGTAAGCACGTCTACCTTGGATACTGCACAGATAGAAGCAAGTGCTTCACCTCTGAAGCCCAGGGTCATAATGCTGTCAAGGTCATTTTTTACTGATATCTTACTTGTTGCATGACGAAGAAAGGCTATAGGCAGATCATCTTTTGAGATACCCTTGCCGTTATCCGTCACTCTTATATAGGTGCGGCCACCGTTTTTTATCTCAACTGTTATGACGTTCGCACCTGCGTCTATTGCGTTTTCAAGAAGCTCCTTTATTATTGAAGCAGGTCTGTCTATTACCTCGCCTGCCGCAATAAGCTCGGAAACTTCCTTGCTCAGAACTTTTATTTCTGACATTTTTCTATCCTTTTCTATGGCTCTTTCCAAAAGCCGCCTGTATGAAAATTCTCCTTATTGAACAGTTTTTTACAGCTGCCGCCTAAACATATCTCAGCAAGTCTTTCACAAAATCTCTAAGCTCGCTGTCGGTCATTTCGTCTATGTTGGTTTTTCTAAGCCTGTCGGTAACGATGCTGTCGCTTATTTTGTCAAAGGATATCTGGTCGCTTTCTATCTGCTGAGCGGCAAGTCTTGCCTTTTTGTTTTCCGCTTCAAGCTGTTCGAGAAGCTCTTTGGCTCTGTTTATTATCTTGTTTGGCAGACCCGCAAGCTTTGCCACCTCTATGCCGTAGCTTTCGTCAACTCCGCCCGGAACTATCTTTCTAAGGAACTTGATACTATCCCCCTGACGCTTTACTGCAACAGAGAAATTTCTCACGCCCTCAAGCTCTTTTTCAAGGCTGATAAGCTCATGATAGTGTGTTGCAAACAGGGTCTTGCAGCCCATTGATCTGTTGGTGGAGATATACTCCGACACTGCCCTTGCAATGGAGATTCCGTCAAATGTGGAAGTACCTCTGCCCACCTCATCGAGGATAACAAGGCTGTTCTTGGTGGCGTGCTTTACGATATCTGCCACCTCGCTCATTTCCACCATGAAGGTAGACTGACCTGCGGTGAGGTCGTCAGAAGCGCCTATTCTTGTGAAAATCTGGTCGACCACAGATATTTTTGCATAGTCCGCAGGCACAAAACAGCCTATCTGCGCCATAAGGGTGATAAGAGCCACCTGACGCATATATGTGGATTTACCTGACATATTCGGACCTGTGATGACAGCCATTCTGTTGCTTGTAAGGTCAAGATATGTGTCGTTAGGCACGAAAACCTCGTCTTTCTGCATAAGCTCAACAACAGGGTGTCTGCCGTTTTTGATATCAATAATGCCGTCAATGGCTATCTCAGGCTTTGTATAATTATTGTTCACTGCCGCAGTTGCAAATGAACACAGCACGTCTATCTGCGCCACTGCTGTGGCAGTTTCCTGCACAAGTCTAAGCTGTGTGGCTGCAAAATCTCTTATCTCCGCAAATATCTCCTGCTCAAGAGTAACTATCTTATCGCTTGCACCGAGGATAGTGTTCTCTGCGACTTTAAGCTCGTCCGTGATAAAACGCTCGCAGTTGGCAAGGGTCTGTTTTCTTATATAGTTGTCAGGCACAAGGTCATAGTAAGACTTTGTTACCTCGATATAATATCCGAAAACTCGGTTATAGCCTATTTTCAGATTTTTGATACCCGTTTTTTCTCTTTCACGCTCTGCGATATCATCAATTATACCCTTGCCTCCTGAGATTATATTTCTCAGTCCGTCAAGCTGTTCATTGAAGCCGTCTTTGATAACGTTGCCGTCCTTGACATTAACAGGCGGTTCGTCAACAATGGCGTTCTCAACAAGGTTTGAGATAGCTTCAAGGGTGGATATTTTATTGTTGCAGTTTGCAAGAAGCTTTGAATCAAAACCTTTGAGAAGCTCCTTTATCTCAGGAAGTTTAAGTGCTGTCAGCGACAGTGATTTAAGATCTCTAGGGGTAGCGGTCTTATACATGACCCTTGTCATAAGTCTTTCAAGGTCATAGACTCCTCCCAGTATCTCTTTTAGCTCTCCAAGCTCAACAGGCTTCATTGTGAGCTGTTCAACAGCGTCAAGTCTGTCGATTATTTTTGCAGGATTGACAAGGGGCTGTTCCAGGAAGGATTTTAGCATACGCTTGCCCATTGAAGTTTTGGTATGGTCAAGCACCCATAGGAGCGAGCCTTTTTTCTCTTTATTTCTGAGAGTTTCTGTAAGCTCCAGATTTCTTCTTGCAGTGAAGCCGATAGTCATGATAGGGTCGGCGTCATGCTTTATTATCTCGGAAAATCTGCCCACCAATGCTTTCTGTGTATCGTGTATGTATGCAAAAAGTCCGCACACCGCAAATGCTGCAACTGTGTCAGGCTTAACGCCGATAGATTCAAGGCTGTTTGTGGAAAACTGTTTCAGCACCTCTTCTGTATGTATCTCAGGGGAAAAATCGTTCTCCTCCAAAAGCTGAACGCTGGTCTTGAGCTTTTCTCTTATGAAGCTTGAAAGCTCTTTATTTGAAAGAAAAGCGTCATTTATAAGAATCTCCGCAGGGGAAAATCTCGACAGCTCATTTATAGCCGAGCTTGTCATTTCCTTGCCCTCAAACTCAAACAGATGCACCTCGCCTGTGGAAATATCCGCAAGGCACAATGCGCTTTCCTTGGCTCTCATATAAAATGCACAGATATAGTTGTTGGACGTTTCATCAAGCATACTGCTTTCGATAAGCGTACCAGGGGTGACTACTCTTATGACCTCTCTCGGCACTATGCCCTTGCACATGGCAGGATCCATGGTCTGCTCGCAGATAGCCACGTTGTAGCCTTTTTCTATAAGCTTTTTCAGATAAACGTCACAGGCGTGGTGAGGCACACCGCACATAGGCGCTCTTTCTTCAAGTCCGCAGTCACGGCCTGTCAAAGTAAGTTCAAGCTCTCTTGACGCAATGATAGCGTCATCAAAGAACATTTCATAAAAATCTCCCAGTCTGTAGAACAGTATATGGTTTTTATATTTGTTCTTTACTTCAAAATACTGCTTCATCATAGGTGACAGCTTTGAAAAATCTATATCTTTGGTTTCCACTCAAACTCACTCCGTTTCATATATTTATCCACGCACATATCCCTATAGAAATTATCCGCCCCAGTCTGAAGTGGTCTTCAGATTCGGGCAGACGGGGGATAAGCTCCCCCTGACTGTTATTCGTTTTTTGATACTGTATTAGTGACAGCCGCCGCATGATGCGCAGCTTCCTGAACAGCTATGAGGAGCTTCCTCCGGACAAGTCATTGGATCTTCGCCGTTTGCAGCCATTGAGATGATATAGTTTACAGAGCCGAGAAGCTTATCCATAACTTCTTTAGCTTCGTTAAATGCGATCATCTTAGGCATAGCCATGATCTCGTCATAAAGCTCTCTGATCTGAGTGTCAAGTGCTGTCATCTTCTCGCCGTCCTTATCAGGCTTCTGCATCTCAACGCTGAGCTGTGAACGGAGCTGATTGAACTCGCCTATTTTGTTCTGTATCTCAACATCTGTATCATTGATAGAACAAGCCTCCATATAAGCCTTGTATCTCTCGTCTTCCTGAATAGCCTGTCCAAGCTTTCTTGTCATTTCAATTACATCCATGGTAATTCTCCTTTAAATATTATTCAGCTTTCGCTGTTATTTATCTTCAACAAGCTCGCCTCTCAAAGCCCAGTTCATTGCCTTTGTTATGCGAACCTGAATGAATTTACCGATATATTTTTTATCCGCTTTCACCTCGACGATCATATCCTCGTCGCTCTTGCCTGTGAGATAATCAGCGCCAGTTCTGCCTTCGCCTGTTGGAAGCACGGTGACAGTTCTTCCCACAAATCTTGAAAGCCACGCTGTTGACACCTCTCTCTGCTCCAAAAGCAGTTCTCTCAGCCACAGACCCTTCTGCTTATCTGAGATGTGATCCTCCATTTCGGCAGCCTTTGTGCCGCTTCGTCTTGAATACACAAAAGAATAGATATTATCGTACTTTACCTTTTTGATAAGCTCCTTAGTTTCGCAGAACTCCTCGTATGTTTCACTTGGGAAGCCAACGATAAGGTCTGTTGTGAATGAAAACTCAGGGTCTTTGCTTCTGGCATAGTCGATTATTTTCAGATAATCCGCCGTGGTATAGCGGCGATTCATAAGCTTTAGTATCCTGTCTGAGCCTGCCTGCACAGGAAGATGCAAATGCTTGCACACCTTTTTGCATTCAAGTATAGCGTCAATAAGCTCATGGCTTGCGTCCTTTGGGTGGCTTGACATAAATCTTATGCGGAAATCGCCCTCTATCTTATCAAGCTCTCTTAAAAGCTCAGGAAAACCATAACTGTATGAATTAACGTTCTGACCAAGCAATGTTATTTCCTTATAGCCGTTTTTCACAAGTGCTTTTACCTCTGCGATAACGGACTCAGGCTTTCTGCTGCGTTCTCTGCCCCTGACGTAAGGCACTATGCAATAGGTGCAGAAATTGTTGCAGCCATACATGATAGGCACGAACGCTCTTATCTTATCGTCACGAAGCTGCAAGAAATCCTCGTTTATGTCAACATGATTTTCTGACAGATTGAATATCCTGTCATGCTTTGATATTATCTCCCACAGCATATTGTACATATCGTTGTATGCAAAAGTTCCGAAAACAAGATCCACCTGACGATAGGTCTTTTTTATCTTCTCGGCAACGTGCTTCTGCTGAGCCATACAGCCGCAGATACCTATAATAAGCTCGGGATTGTTTTCTTTGAGATGTTTAAGGTCGCCAAGCTTGCCGAACACCTTGTCCTCGGCATTTTCTCTTACCGCACAGGTATTATACAGTATAAGCTGAGCCTCGTTCACATCGGACGTGAACTCATAGCCCACCTTTGAGAGCATACCTTTTATCTTCTCGCCGTCGCTGACGTTCTGCTGACAGCCGTATGAATGGATAAGGGCAAGTGGCTTGTGACCGCAAGTTCTTTCGTATTCACCAGACCATTGGAGCAGCTTCTGCGGAGCGGTTTCCTCATTTATTATTTCCGAAAAATTCTCAGTCATTGATATCCTCATTTCATTTCGTACATTCCTTTCAATTATAAATCTTTTCAGGCTTCTTGTCAAGCGTTTTGGGAGCGAAGAGCCAAACAGGTTGCTTTGCAAAACAAAAAGGGGCAGAAAACTCCGCCCCCATAGATCACATATTATCCCTGAGCTTCGCCCTGACCCTCTGTATCATTTTCTTCCTTGCAGTGGGGTTCTTCAAGTCCTCTTGGGAAAAATTCTACTGTCGGGAATGCTATCTTTTCAAACATCTCGCATGGGCTGTCACTGTTTGTGGAACACTCCTTGCCAGGTACGCAGTAATCATATACAGGTACCATTATAGGCACAGGTCTTGACAACTGAATGATAGCGAAAAGTCCGATAGTGATAAGAACATTCTTTTCCTCGCTTGGTGCAGGCTCTGCGACAAGCTTTGCGTCAAGACACATTGGAGCTGCTACGCTCACAGAAGCACAAGGCATTGCCGCTGTGCAGCAACAGCATGAGCAGCCGCTTGTAGGCGAGGTGGTGACGATCTGATCGGCTTCGCAGGTGGAAAATCTCTGTGTGCCGCCGTCGCTGCCGAAAAGAATAACTTTTTTTGTGAATGATGAGGTGCCGTAAACTACTGTTGGAGCAGCACCTGCCGCTTCATATGCTTCTATCTGCGCCCTGAATGTGTAAGTAACGTCAACTGCGTAAAAACCGTGGTTGAATGCCACCGGAGATATTGCAAAGCTTACGTCTGTCACGTCGATACAAGTGCTTTTGATATACGCCGCAGCGTTTATCACGGTCTGGTCTGCCTCGCTGAATGTAAACGCAAGATCTTCCAGACAATCCTGTGACGAGCATGAATCAAACACACGCATTGCTTCGATACACATTGCTTCCTTGAAAGGTTTGCCGTTAAAATCGCTCATAGTAAGTCCTCCTATAAATCAAATCATGGAAGTTTTTTTACTTCGCTATATTCTATTCGGCAAAAGGCTTTTGTGTGCTTAAATTTCTGAAAATCCTCTCATAAAGCAAAAAAAGCCCTGCGCATGAACGCAGAGCTTTGGATACACATAATCAGGTGTTCTTGTCTACCTGATGAAATTTCTTCAGATTGCCTATCTTTTCGTTTCTCTCGTCAAGTACCTTTTCAACGTCAGACCACTCAAGTCCCTGATTTGCCGCAAGCACCATAACGTGATAGAGAAGATCGTTTATTTCGTTTTTCAGCTCGTCATTGTCACCATTTTTAGCAGCGATAACTGTTTCTGTAGCCTCTTCGCCCACCTTTTTGCATATCTTGTCTACGCCCTTGTCAAAAAGATAAGCTGTGTAGCTGTTCTCCTGCGCCTTGCCTGCCTCGTAGTCAGCTTTACGCTGTTTTATTACCTCGAAAATCTCCTGATAAACTGTCATTTTATTCTTCCTCCGTATTATATATCTCATTGAAAAAGCAGCTATATGAGCCTGTATGGCAGGCTGCGCCTGTCTGCTTTACGTTAAGGAGCAGGGTATCGTTATCGCAGTCCGCATAGATAGAAACTACCTTTTGCAGATGACCGCTTGTTGCACCCTTGTTCCAATATTCCTGTCTTGATCTGCTCCAATACCATGTATAGCCTGTTTCAAGTGTTTTTTTCAGGCTCTCCTTATTCATATAAGCAAGCATAAGCACAGTTTTTGTATCCACATCAAATGCGATAGCAGGTGTAAGCTCGCTTTTTAAAAAGTATTTGTCCAGATCGTTTATATCAACTTTTATTGGGTTCATTATTTGTCCTTTCTGTTGCCGTCTTGGTCGAAATTATCTTTGAGTGCTCGTTCTGTTGGTACTATCGTCCAGCACAAAACTACCACCTGTATCACTTCAGCTATGCACATTATCACAGTCGCCTTGCCGCCGCTCATAAAGAAATATGGAACACAGACCAATGCCGAAATTATCGTCATGACCGCTCCGACCTTTACCCACAGACGTCCGCAATAATTGTGGGCAAAATCCCACGTTTCCTGATTTTTCATTGACATAGCAGTGCGATAGCCCACCAAGCCGTTGATATCTTTCGGTGTATGCTTATACATCAGATAGCCGCACAATATCATAAGCACTGGTATAAACAACGTAAATACGATATTGAAAACAAGCATTATGCTCACCTCACGATAATTCCCTTGCTCCTGCAATCGTCCTTTACCTGTCCAACTGTCAGCTCTTTGAAATGGAAAAGGCTTGCGGCAAGAGCCGCTGAGCAGTCAGTTTCAAGGAAAGCCTCAGCAAAGTCAGAGAGTTTTCCTGCTCCGCCGCTTGCGATAACAGGTATCTTTACAGCACTGCACACAGCTTTCAGCATAGGCAGATCAAAGCCGCCTCTTACACCGTCTGTGTCGATAGAATTAAGGCATATCTCACCTGCACCAAGCTGTTCACACTTTTTCACCCAGTCGATAAGATCCATTCGCATATCCACTCTGCCGCCGTTGATGTAGACCGTCCACTTGTTGTCGCCGACCTTCTTTGCGTCAACGCCAACGCAGATGCACTGACAGCCGAAAATATCTGCGCCGTCTTTTATAAGCTGAGGATTCTGCACTGCCTGAGAGTTCACAGACACCTTGTCTGCGCCTGCACGGAGAGTATCTCTTATATCGTCAACAGTTTTGATACCGCCTCCAACAGTGAGCGGTACAAATACCTTTTTTGCTGTTTCACGAACAACGTCCAGCATAACTCCTCTGCCCTCGTGGGAAGCTGTTATGTCATAGAAAACTATCTCGTCTGCACCCTGAAGATTGTATTCATATGCACATTCAACAGGGTCGCCGACTTCTTTTATGCCCTCGAAATTTACGCCCTTTACTACCTTTCCGTCACGCACATCAAGGCATGGTATAATTCTTTTTGCAAGCATATTATTTTACCTCCTGTGACAGTTTCGCAAAGTTTTCAAGTATTTTTAGACCGGTCTTTCCACTCTTCTCAGGGTGGAACTGACAGCCGAAGATATATCTTCCGTCTGATACCACCGCAGGGACTTTTGAGCCGTATTCGCAGTAGGCATACAGATTTTTATTATCGCAGAAAGCCTTGTATGAGTGTACGAAATAAACATACTCGTCATCACCCAGGCCGTCAAAAAGCGGACAGTCATGATTATACACAAGCTTGTTCCAGCCCATATGGGGGATAACGAGGTCAGGCTCGTTTATCTTGTCAACATAGCCGCCGATAAGGCCAAGACCCTTGCACTCCTCAAACTCATAGCTTTTCTCGAAAAGAAGCTGCATTCCAAGGCATATGCCAAGGAAAGGCTTTATTTTAGCCTGCTCCTTGATAGTGTCGATAAGACCGCTAAGACCGAGCATATTCATTGCCCATGGGAACGCTCCCACGCCGGGGAGGATAATTGCGTCGGCTTTTTCGATATCTTCTTTTTTGTCTGTGAGCTTGTTCTCAAAACCAAGATAGTCCAGAGCGTTTTTTACAGAGAATATATTGCCTGCACCGTAGTCGATTATTGCTATCATTTAAAGCACTCCTTTGGTGGATAAAACTCCTGTTCCTGTTATTTTTACAGCGTCCTTCAAAGCGTGAGCCACCGCCTTGTACATTGCTTCTGCAATATGGTGGTCGTTCTTGCCGTACTCCTCACGGATATGCAGTGTTATACCTGAATTGAATGCAAAGGCTCTGAAAAATTCTTCTGTCAGGCAGGTGTCATACTGACCTATCCTGTCGTCATGGAACTCAGCATTGAACGCAAGAAAAGGTCTGCCGCTTATATCCAGCGAGCAGAACGCCAGCGCTTCATCCATTGGCACGAAAGCTGAGCCATATCTTGCAATGCCTGCTTTGTCGCCCAATGCTTCCGCAAAGGCTTTGCCCAAGCATATGCCAACGTCCTCAACTGTATGGTGTCCGTCAACATAAAGGTCGCCTGTGCACTCAACGTCCATGTCTATTCCGCTGTGAACGCCAAGGGCTGTAAGCATATGGTCAAAGAAGCCTATGCCTGTGTTTACGCTTACCTTGCCCTCACCGTCAAGCTTCACGAACACCTCTATATCAGTTTCCTTAGTTTTTCTTTTTATCTCCGCTGTACGCATTTTCATCACCTTTACCGCTTAAAATCTTACCTTTATTGCATTTGCGTGAGCCGTCAGACCCTCTTTTTCTGCAATAAGAACGATATCGTCCTTTGCTTCTCTGAGAGCGTCCTCAGTATAGTATGTAAAGCTTGAACGCTTCTCAAAACTGTTTACTGACAGCGGCGAGAAGAATCTGGCTGTGCCGCTTGTTGGAAGAACGTGGTTAGGGCCTGCATAGTAGTCGCCAAGAGGCTCGGAAGCATACTGACCAAGGAATATTGAACCTGCATTGTCAAGTATGCCAAGATACTCCATAGGGTTTTCAAAAAGCACTTCAAGGTGCTCAGGAGCAAATCTGTTTGCAAGGTCGCAAGCTTCGTCCTTTGTATTGCAGATAAGGATAGCACCGTAATTTTCAAGAGAGCTTTCGATTATCTCTTTTCTTGAAAGACTCTGCACCTGTCTGTTTATCTCTTCGATAGTTCTGTCTGCAATGCTCTCGCTTGTTGTAACAAGGATAGCGGAAGCAAGCTTGTCATGCTCAGCCTGTGACATAAGGTCTGCGGCAATGAATTTAGGGTTAGCCTTTTCGTCAGCCATAACAAGTATCTCGCTCGGACCTGCCACCATGTCGATATCAACAACACCATAAAGAAGCTTCTTTGCTGTTGCAACGTAAATGTTTCCAGGGCCTACTATCTTATCGACCTTTGGTATCTCCTCTGTGCCGTAGGCAAGGGCAGCGATAGCCTGTGCGCCGCCGCTCATGAACACTCTGTCAACTCCGCAGAGAGCTGCTGCCACAAGGATATCCTTGTTAGGTGTGCCGTCTTTGAGAGGAGGTGTCACCATGATTATCTCCTTAACGCCTGCTATCTTTGCAGGAACAGCGTTCATAAGCACGCTTGATGGATAAGCTGCTGTGCCGCCCGGAACATAAAGACCAACTCTGTTAAGTCCTCTTACCTTCTGACCAAGAATACAGCCGTTATCCTTAGCGTTTATAAAGCTCTGTGACTTCTGTCTTTGGTGAAAATCTGTGATGTTCGCAACTGCGTTGAGCATTGCGTCAACAAAGTCCTGATCGGCCTCTGTGAGAGCGTCATTTATAACATCTCTTGGAACTTCATAATACTCCGGGAGCTTGCCGTCAAACTTTTCTGTATAAGCCTTTACAGCGTTGTCGCCACCCTCTCTGACAGTTTCGATTATTTCATTAACAACGGCTGTGACTTTCTTATTTGTTTCGCCGCTTCTCTTTTCAAGTTGCTTGAAAAACTCTACCTCGTCTTTGCCGTTGACAAAAATCTTCTTTATTTCAGCCATTTCAATACTGTCCTTTCCGTTTATATAAACTACTTGTCGATATTTTCTTCAACAAGCTTTACAAAATTCTCGATCTCCTGCTGGCGCATTTTCATGCTTACCATATTTACGATAAGCCTTGCAGAGATGGGGCAAACGTCCTCGATGACTTCAAGACCGTTTTCTTTAAGTGTCGTGCCTGTTTCAACGATATCAACGATGCCGTCTGCAAGCTCAAGGAGCGGTGCAAGCTCAACTGAGCCTTCTATCTTGATGATGTCAACGTCCATTCCCTTTGCTTCAAAAAATCTTCTTGTGATGTTAGGGTATTTTGTTGCGACTGTCTTGACATCAAATCCGCCGTAGAACTTTGAGCCTTTCTTTGTGGCAAGTGCAAATTTACATCTGCCGAAGCCGATATCAACAAGCTCAAAGAACTTGCCCTGCATTTCCATGATAGTGTCCTTGCCAACAACGCCCATATCGCACACGCCATGCTCAACGTATGTGATAACATCGTTTGCCTTTGCAAGCACAACTTCAAGGTTTCCGTCAGGTACAGGAAGAATAAGCTTTCTTCCCTTTTCTCTTATTGCGGTACAGTCATAGCCTATCTTCTCTAAAAGACCGACTGTATCCTTTTCAAGTCTGCCCTTTGTAAGAGCTATCCTAAGGGGTCTGTTCATTTTAACTTATCCTCCAAACTATATATCAAGCTCTGTTATCTCGCTGCCAACGACCACAAGCTTCTTTATTCCCTTTGATTTTGCGTAAGCCTTTGTTTCATCTAGGGTGTTGAAAAGCGAGTTTTCAACTGTCAGACCCTCTCTTACGAGCGTCTGAGCATATTCCATGGCTTCCACCACATAACCCTTTTCGCCAAACACAACTGCGTCAGGAGTTCTGAGCTTTGGTGCTCCGCCTAGCTTTTCGATATGTCTTGCAACAGAGTCAACGCTTATGCCGAAACCTACCGCAGGACAATCGTTACCGAACTCTGCAAGAAGTCTGTCATATCTTCCGCCTTTAAGCACCGACTGACCGACCTCTGAAAGATAGCCCTTGAACACAATGCCTGTGTAGTAATCCGCATGACTCACGATGCCAAGGTCAACAGATATCTTGCCCTCATAACCAAGGCTTGAAAGTCTTGTATAAACTTCCTTCAGATTATAAAGTATACCTGTTATCTTATCGTCAGTATAAATATCCGCAGCCTTGTCGAACACCTCAACACCACCAAAAAGTCTTGGGAGCTGTCTGAGCGCGTTAGTCACCTGATTGTCGCCCACTTCGTCAAGAATATCGTTAAGTGCAGGATAGTTCTTTGCAGAGATAAGAAGTCTAATCTCCTCTCTTACTGCGTCGTCAACGTCAAGCTGAGCCACAAGCTCCTTGAAATATCCGATATGACCTATCTCAAGTCTGAAATTCTCCTTATCAAAGCTTGAAAGGGCTTCAACAGCAGTGCATAGCACCTCGTAATCTGCTCTCTTGGAATTTTCTCCGCCAATAAGCTCGATGCCTGCCTGAACTACCTCGTCTGAACGTCCTTTGAGCAGGGAGTTATTTTCAAAAATGCTCTGATTGTAGTATAGTCTAAGGGGAAGCTTTGCTCCCTTTAGTCTTGTGGAAGCAAGTCTTGCTATGGGTATCGTGGAATCAGGACGCATAACGATAAGTCTGCCCTTTGAGTCTGTGAGCTTATAAAGGCTCTCCTGCTGGAAGTTTCTCGAACTTCCCATAAACAGATCGTAAAACTCTATTCCCGGTGTTACCACCTCGCTGTAGCCAAAGCCCTCGAACAGCTTCGACAGCCTGTCCTCCACCATTCTTCGTGCCAGACAGCCCTCAAACAGCAGATCTCTCGTACCCTCAGGGGTTATAAGATCATATCTTTTCATACACTTTCCCTTCCTGTATATAAATTATAGATTGTACTTCTTATGTTGACGCTTGAATAAATATCCGCATAAACACACATTTAAGTGAATTGTAGGGGGACGGCGTCCTCGACATCCCTCTTTCTATGCTGTTATGTAACGCCTTTACTCACTTTATCGTAGTAAAGTGATAGCATAGTATCAACACAAATAATTTTATCACACCCGCCCTTGTTTGTCAATAGTGTTACAAGGGCAAAGTATGAAATTGTGCATAGTAACTATCAGAACAACGATATCTGATTAGATTTAGGCATATCGCCGAAAGCTCCGTTTTTCTCCAGAGTTTCGATAACAGATTTGGACACACCGCTCTGCTGCTGGAACTCCTCTATAGAGATAAACTCGCCGTTCTGCGCCTTTTCGTAAATACTTATCGCCGCAGACTCGCCCACGCCGTTAAGCGAGCAGAACGGAAGCCTTATCTTGTCGTCCTCTATCTGATAGATAGTTGCGTGAGATTTTTTGATGTTTACAGGCAAAAAGTCATATCCACGGCTGAGCATTTCATTCACAAGCATGAGAATTTCAAGCACACCGCTGTCCTTGCCTGACACCTCGTCTTTTGGTTTATTCTTTATTTCTTCTATCTTGCTTCTGACGATATATTTTCCCTTGAGAGCGATCTCTGCGTCAAAATCCTCGCCCTTGACCGTAAAATAAGTTGCATAGAATGCAAGCGGCTCATGGACCTTGAACCAACAAAGTCTTATAGCAGCCGTAACATACGCCGCTGCATGGGCTTTCGGGAACATGTATTTTATCTTCAAACAACTGTCGATATACCACTCCGGAACGTCATGCTGACGCATATTCTCTTTCATTTCCTCTGTGAGCAGTTTCGGAGCTTTTCCCTTACGGGTTATCTCCATTATCTTAAATGACAGCTTTGGCTCAACGCCATGATAAAGCAGATATGTCATGATACTGTCACGAGTACCGATAACATTTGAGATATCGCAGGTTCCGTTTTTGATAAGCTCCTGTGCGTTGCCGAGCCATACGTCAGTGCCGTGTGAAAGTCCTGATATCTGCAAAAGGTCAGAGAAGTTTTTCGGCTGACAGTCAAGAAGCATTTGTCTTACGAACGGCGTACCCATTTCAGGTATACCGAGCGTTCCCGTTTGACACATTATATCCTCCTCCGTCACTCCAAGTGACTCAGGGGAAGTGAACAGTGAATAGACCGCAGGGTCAGACATGGGGCAATCGAGAATATCTCGTCCTGTGAACATTTCCAGATACTTATACATTGTCGGGTTATCGTGACCAAGCTCGTCAAGCTTCAGGATAGTATCGTGGAGAGAGTGGAAGTCGAAGTGGGTGGTTACCGAATGTTTGCTATAATGGAAGACTCGGTGAAGAAAATACAGGTTGAAGGTGGTGACAAAGAGATTTTATACTCTAAAACCATTAAAGCAGGAAAAAGAATTTATTACCTGGATGTAAAAAAGAATCTGAAAGACGATTTGTTTCTAGCTGTGACGGAGAGTAAGAAAGTGCAGCCGAAGAATGGTACGCAAGTTTCTTTTGAAAAACATAAGATTTTCTTATATAGAGAAGATTTTGAGAAATTCATGAACGGCCTGAACGAAGCTATTGATTTCATTAACCGGAAAGAGATGTTGGAAGTTATAAGCGATATGAATGCAGAAGCAGATGAAAATGCAGAAGCAGAGTTGGATGCTATAGCTGAAATGAATACCAAAGGAATGGAATTGGACGGAGAAATCAAGATTGATATTGATTTTGAAGAGCCAACTCTTTGATAATTCAAAAAGAAGCTGTACTTTTGCA
>OODG01000296.1_pt1 | contig 35519 bp, 33 predicted proteins | sample 1671621 | NCBI WGS metagenome assembly OODG01 (sample SAMN06348175, study PRJEB24527) | human gut metagenome | biome: human gut; feature: ankylosing spondylitis patient; material: feces | host: Homo sapiens | place: China | collected 2015-10 | reverse complement strand
TCTGCTGATGTGATCCAGTTGCCGAATATGGCCGAATGGCGTTTTTCAAGGTACAATAGGCCCTTTGTTTGGCTTGAGTAAATTGTACCTTGAAGGAAAGCCACGGAACAGAAACAGTTTGGAACATTGCATACCCAAAATGGAACATTTTACAGTTCCGCTTGCAATTCAGAGAGGATATCGATTGCCATTCTCAAACACTGCTTTCTGTCCACGCGATAGTTTTCTTTCCCAAGCAAGAGAAAATCCATGGAGACATCGAAGAACATTGCCAGCTCAATGGCAATTTCAATCGGGCCTATCTGTAAGCCGTTCTCAATTTTAACTATGTAGGTTCTACTAACATTTATCTTTTCAGCAAGCTGTTCTTGAGTGAGCTCTCTGCCGATGCGTAACCGTTTGATTCGCTCCCCGTATGCCATTCGGTCAAAATGCATTTTATTCCCTCCGTTTCGTCATTTGTGAAGAACTCGCAAACGGCAGAAACGGTGGGGCACGGCAATGAAATTGGCATCCGCATAATGAAAAGCGGAGAAAAAGCCAAGGATGGCCGCAAAGGGCCATCCTTGGCTTTTCCTCCGTTTTGTTGTGTTGTCTGGTCGCATGGTTAGGCGGCCTCTCGAATATCTCCAGAGGCCAATGTGTTCCGGGAACTCCGCTTCCTATATCAGCGTTCTCTATATTCTGGCGCCTCCATTATCCTCCCATACCACTGCCGAGATCATAGCCAAGGTCACAGGTATAGCGCCACTCCACGACGTCGCCGTCCTTCACCTGGTAGCGGGAGCAGCCGTAGTTGGGATACCATCCGTTGACGTTGTACATCCAGCCGGACAAACTGCCCACGTCGAACTCATAGAGGTTATTGATCCCCTCTACATAGGCGCTGTTATATACCGGAGTCCAGTTGGATTCCATGTGGATGGCGTTGTCCCGACATACCCGCTGGAGAACATCGAATACGCTCTCGCCCTCGCTGAACTCCACCTCCGTGGCGGGAAAAACAATGCCGTCCTCCGGCACGAGGAACTTCTTGTTCTCCACGCACTTGTCCATGTTGTCCAGAATGGTCTCGCAAGAGATGGAGAAAGTACAGGTGTGGGTCGTAGTGGTATCCACCGTCGTATCCTGCGGCTCTACCGGCGTAGGTTTGCCCTCCGGCACAGGGTCGGTCATGTACTGATCCTTGTTTTCTGTATCCTCCGGCTGCACAGGAGCAGCGCCGCAGGCGGTACAGAAGAGCAGGAATACCGCCAGCAGCAATGCCGCTGCGCATCTGTGCTTCGTACCCATGTCACTGCTCCCTCTTGATGCGGCGGTAGCGGCGCACCATGGCAAACGCCAGTATGGCCACTACGATAACCGCCAGCAAGATCGCGCCCAGCGGCGTTTCCGTCAGGGCGGCGCCCACCACCTCGAACACGCTGCTTCCCTTGCCGTCGGGGCCGAATGTGCCGTCCTCGGCGGCTTGGAGGTAGGTCAGGGCGGAAACGGCAGCAGAAGCATCCATGACCGGATCGGCGTAGACCGGCAGGCTGCCCAAATCATCCAGCGGCGCTTCCACCTCGAAGCTGGAAAGAAAGCCCACTCCGTCTACATAAAAGGTCTTCATGGCGTCCGCCGCGGTATTTCCGTTTTTCACGAAGCGAGGGTCGTCCAGAGATATTCCCAGCGCTTCCATCATTTCCAGCACGGCGAGCGTTGCCTCGCCGTTTGAAGTACCGGTCATACCCGGAAAGCTGCCATCCGAAAGCTGTACGGAGGACAGGTATTCAATGGCACGGTCTATCGCCTTGGAAATGTACTCCTTGTCCGCGTGGGGAGCAAGGGCGGTGACATTCTCGGCAGTGTACTGCACATAATCCCGGAGTATCGGGGTAACTATCCCGCTATAGCTTGCGTAAGGGTCAAATTGCCCGTCTGCCGTCTGATATTGCAGTATACCGGCGGCGTACTTGTCCACGACCGTATCCGCGTCCACGCCGCGCTTACGCCACATAGACGCATCTACCGAGTCAAAATCCATCAGCGCCTCTCTGTATTCCGCAGTGTCCATGGCAGAGAGATTTGTCAACGGTGCCAAAAAGTCCATGCCGTTTACGTCTGCAGGATCCATATCCAGCGCTTTCATGGCCTGCACCAGAACCGGCGAGTAGGTGTTCGCCTTGCGTCCCATCAGATATTCGCCGCTGGCTCCCGACAGCATCTCAACAAGGCTTTCCAGCTGTGCACGTTGCTCCTCCGGCAGCTTACCGCCGCCGGCTTCGGACATGGATAAGATCTCCTTGGCCAAATGGCTTAGAGCACCCTCGGAAACAATCGTGCTGTTTCCATCCCCGTAATACCCCTCTGCCAGCTTCTGTGCATAATCCGCAGACTGCGCCTGTAAAAGTTCACTGTAATCTATGGCATTGTCTTGACGGTTTCCCTTTTCCGGCGTGCTTGCGGACGGTGTTCCCGCCACAGCCACTGCCGGTCTGACACTACAAAGCCCTATAAGTCCCGCTTCGTTTATGTAGGTTCGCCGTTCCACAGCCTTGCCGCGGTCATCCGGGGCATCCGGATCGGACATCAACGATGAGCTGGAGGCGTACCAAGCATCCCCTGATCCGCGGTACCCCCAAAGAATATCATGTCGGTAGAACCCCTGTCCCGGCGCGGGGGCACCGTCAAAATAGCTCTCCTGATACCAGTCCATCATGCCGTCCAGCACGGTGTGGCCGTTCTTTACAAATCGCCCGTCGTCAGGGGAGATATCCAGCGCCGCCAGCATTTCCAACACGGCGGCATCCTCCTCCACGTCCTCCTCGCCGTACCTGAGAAAGCCACCGCTGTCCAGCTGCTGCATCGAGAGATAGCTTACCGCCTTTTCTATGGCGGCCCTGACCTCCGGACGGCTCTGGTAAGGCGCCAGCGCCTGCGCGGACTTTGCCGTCAGCAGGATGTAGTCGAACCGGTCCGGCTCGGCAGCCACGCCCTTTTGCTTCAGCTCGGCAGGCCATGGGGAGGTATAGCGAAACTCGCCGCTGCTCTGCTGACGGGCCAGCGCCTCGGTCAGAAGCTGCTCCCGCAGCGCGCTGAACTCGTCCGTCTTACCCGCATCACCTGCGGCGTCCAGGTCCAGCAGCATATCCAACCTGTCCTCGTCCGCCTCCACTAACTCCGGCTTCCGCAGGGCATTCATCAGGTCATGCCCAGCAAAGTTGGTCACATCCAGCCCCATGGCCGACACCGTGCGGATAGCGCCGGGGATGTAGGCCGTCTTGCCCCGCTTGACCGCGAGGTCCAACCAGTCGGCCAGCGCTTGCAGGTATTCGTCATAGAAGCCATCCGGCACCGTCGCGCCGGAGGTCCACAGGGCGTAGACCGCTTTGGCGTTTTCCTCCTGCGTGGCCGTGGCGAGGTAGTCCTTGCTTTCGGTGACGCGCTGGATGACCAGCTGCGTCACCGTCTGATACGCCTGCTCCGCCTCGTCTGTCCAGCCGTCCGTGGGAGCAGCTTGTGCTACGATGGGCAAAAGTATCACCAGCGCCAGCAGTGTGGTGAGTAATCTTGTGAAATGCTTTCTCATTTGCTCTCCCTCCTACGGCGGATGACCACTGTTGCGGCCACCATGACGACCACCGCGCCGCCAATGATAAGGAACAGGTTTCTCTGCGCCGCGTCTGTCTGTGCCTTCACCGCAAGTACGGTATCCCAGTTTTGGACAAGTTCCTTGTCATGGTCGGACAGCGCCTTGTACCGCTTCACCAGCCTATCCACCGTGGACTTCTCGCCCAGTCCCGGCTCGGTCATGGAGATGATCTGCTCCTGGATGTCCGCGTTGAGGCTCTCTATCTCCGCGTACAGCGCGTCTATGTCGCTCTTGGCCTGCGTCAGCTTGGTCATGTAGGTGTCGTAGCCGTCGAAGTCACGGCTCATTTTCAGCTTATTCAGCAGGGCTGTCACCTCGGCATCGTTCTCCGTGGTCAGCTTTTGGGGCAAGGCGTCCGCCTGCTGTTGGTCTGCTTCGGTGAACTCATAGCTCCCCGCAAAGGACACCTCGCTCTCCTCCGGCGTCAGTATCTTGGCGGACACGCTGCCGGGGCGGAAGTCGTACAGGATGCTCATACCCTGTGCCTGCCGCCACACGGCCACCAGCGCCAGCAGGGCCTGGTCGGTGGCTATGCTGTTGCTCTCGCCGGGAATGGCGGAGGGGTTGCCGGGATCGGACTCGTAGGAGTGGGCAAAGCCGCCGTCCTCCTGCTGGTAGTAAAACAGCGCGTCCAGCAGGTTGATGCCGTTCTTGATGAACCGGGTGTCGTTCTGCGGATCAACGCCGATGGAGCACAGCGACACGATGATCTGCGACACGGACTCGGAGTTCCGCGTGCCCCAGCTGCGGAAGTCGCCGGTGTCCAGCTGCAATTCGGACAGGCAGCCCAGCGCCTTGTCCACTGGGTCTTTCACGTTGAAGGTCGAATTTCGGTAGTACGGCGCAAGCGCCTGTATCGCCATGGCCGTGATGTCCGGGTCGGCGGTGCTGCCTTGTGCGAAGCGCAGGTTAAAGCCATCATCGGGAAGCTGGAAGGACAGTATCTTCTTGATCATCTCCGTGCGGGTATAGTTGGAGCCTGCGGGGATGTTGTACTTCATGCTGTCCAGCGTGATAAGTCCCCACAGCCAACCGTTGAGTCCCTGTGCCCCGATGTCCACGGTCTTGCCGCGGTCATATACGCCGTCTGCAATCAAGTTGATGTCGTTGCCGTTTTCATCCTTGCCGAAGTGAGTGGGGTCGCCGCCGCAGGCCAGCACAGCGAGAGAAATTCTATGCCACTCGGTGGCCTTCACCCTGTCCAGCTTGTCCGGCTCACGGTATTTCTGCTCGACGTAGGTCTGCAAGGCCGCGAGATAGGCGTCGTAGTCGTCTTCCACACCGCAGCGGCTCAGGCCGATGGGCAGCCAGTCCGTGGCGGAGCTGCCCGCGTAGGTCAGCTCGTCCCCGGAAAGGAGATTATCAGTTTCAGACAGTCCCAGCGCAGCGCGCTTCTGCGTCATAATGCCCTGAATGGCCTCGGAGATCTGGGCCACCGTGTACTTGCCCTGCGGTACGACCTGTCGCTGGTTCTGCTTTTGCGCCGCCTCCGCCTGCTCTGCCGTCATGGGACTGACGGTGATACTCACATCGCCGGTGAACGTACCGTTCTTGAACTGCACGCGGCCAAGGATGTTGGAGCCCTCCACCGGCGTGATATTGCCCCACGTCTCCTCGCTCCATTGGGCATCCCTGCCGATCTGGATCTCCACCGTACCGGTGAAGAAGTCGGGATGCTCCAGCGTGACCGACTGCACATAGTACATCCCATTGATGGAGATACCGCAGGCAGCTTCATCCTCTTTGTTTTTGCCCACAGCCAGCGACACACGGGCGACCTTATTTGTGGGCAGGGTATGCCCTTCGTTGGCCGTCAGGTTCAGCACATCTGCGCTGTCTACGCCCACTTTCTCAAACACCCAATAGGGCAGATCATTCCCTGTTGGGGCGTTGACGGTGATGCTGTATCCCGCCGCGTAAGCTGCGGGTATCATGCCCAATACCAGCGCCAGCGCCAGCAGAAACGCCGCCCAATTCCGCACTTTTCTTCTCACAGAGGCATCCCTCCCATTTCCGTTTATATAGCCGTATTCGCGTGGACGGAAATTCCGCCCACGCGAACCGGCAGACCGCTCCTTGCGGAGCCGTCCCTATCTCTTATTCTGCACCGTTGTCGTCCCGCTCATCGCGCTTGACCTTATGGTAGCGGCGCACCGCGCCCACGATGACCAGCGCCGCGATGACGGCCACGATGCTCCAGACGAGGATGGGATTCTCACGCACCACCGTGCCGATGACCTCCCACACGGAGTTGCCGCTGGCACCGCCCTCGGTATCCTGTCCGTCCGGCACATCCTCCGGCGCCTCCGTGGTCTGGGACTCGTTGGTGGTATCGGTATCAGGCTCCTCCGCCGTTTCGGACAGATTTTCCATGCTCACCTGCTGGGCATCCAGCCACACGGGGAAGGTCATGGAGGTGCCGCTGGACTCCCACTTGGCATACAGGCGATCTGCCAGCGCCAGCAGGCTGTCGGTATACTGGGTGAAGATGCTCTCCACCGTACCGCTGGCCATGCCGCTGCCGGTGGTCAGCCATGTGCTGAACGTGGCCTCCGTGCCGGAGGTCATGAACCTCTGGAGCGCCTTGCTGATGGCGTCGCCGTCCTTGCCGGCCACGCCGCTGTGCTCATTCAGGCTGGCCAGCAGCGCCTGCGCCAAGGCGGAGGCCTCATCGGTCTTTTTCGCCGCAGCAGCCGCGGCCATGTTGTCCAGACTGTTGGAGATCAGGGCGCGCAGCACGTTGGGAGAGTCCTTCAGCCACTTGGAGAAGGTCTTGCCGCCGCCGTTGCTGCCCCACTCGGTATAGGCGGACAGCACCAGCCCCTTGACGTTGTACTCCACGTCCATGTTCATGCCGTCCTGCAGACCCTCGTCGTTCTCATCGCCTGTGCCTGCGCCGCTGCCGCTGCCGGATCCGCTGCCGCTGCCTCCGCCGCTGCCAGCGCTGGCGAAGGTCGCCACGACCTTTGCGTTGGCCGCGCCCAGCGCAAAGCTGCCGGGATTGGCGAGGTCAGAGGTCGTGCCGGTGCTCATCAGATCCAGCGTCAGGCTCTTGAGCGCAAAGCTGCTGTCCTTGGGCGTGGCGGTGACGGTCACCTTGGTGCCGCTGGGTCCATAGACCGCATTGTCCGCGTCGCCGGTGCGGCCGTCGCCGCGCTTGATGGTCGCCGTGCCGCCGGTACCGCAGGTGACCTGCGCGCGGTAGTAGCTGGTGGACGTCCCCTCGCCGATGGGGATGGGATAGCCGCTGCCGCCCTGCGTCCAGTAGTTCTTGTGGGCATTGACGCCGCCGTCCACGCCCCACGCCACCTTGCCGCTGGCAAAGTCGTCTGCGCTGGCCCACTCGCCGACGCTGGAAACGGAGTCCTTCTTGTCCGCCAGATAGTAGCTGTCGGACACATTTTCCTCTTTCAGCTCGGTGGGCGCAAGGCCGATATTGGCGCCCGGGACATGGCTGAAGGAATTTCTGACCTGATTATGCGCACCCCAGCCGTAGAGGATGCCGAAGGCCTTGACGGGCGTGCTCGCCTCGACCTTTCCGGTGTTCCAGCAGAATTCCGTCACGCCGCCGTAGCCGCCGTTGGTAAGGATACCCGCCGCATAGTCCGTGCCGGTAATCGCGCCTGTATTGCTGCAGAATGTCGCTTTGATGCCGCCGGAAGCGATACCCGCAGCCTGCTTACCGGTCACAGCGCCGCTGTTGCTGCACCGCTCATAGCTTCCGCCCGCCGCAATGCCGGAGGCGTACCCCTGTGTCGCAGATATGCTTCCACTGTTGGCGCAGCTCGTGTAGGAGCCGTCGTTATATGTTTCATTCCCAGTCATTCCGCCTGCGGATTTCTCACCGGATACTGCAGCGCTGTTGGTGCAGCCCGTGAAAACGTGATTCAGAAGGGTGGTATGTCCCTTGCCGGCCAGTCCGCCTGCATATCTGCCGGTCACGGAGCCGCCCCTGTTGTGGCAATCTGTCATTACGGCGGGGCCGTTGCCTAGAAGGCCGCCCGAGCCAGATATGTCGCCGCTGATCGTCAGGTTTTCAGCAACGACATTACGCAGCTCCAGCGCGATGCTGCCCTCTACAACCGCCACAAGGCCACCGCTGTATGACGTCCCGCTGCTCGTAAACTTCACGCTGCCGTTTTTCAGCGTCAGATCCCGCATCGTCACAGGCACACCGTAAGCACCTCGCACGCTGCCGAAAAGTCCTGCACATGCCCCGTTTGTTTCCACCTTCAGCCCGCTGATGGTCTTGCCGCCGCCGTCCAGACTGCCGCCGAAGGAATGGAGGGCATCGACGCCGATGGGCGTCCACAGCTCGTCGTTCAGATCGATGTTATTGGTCAGCCTGAACCACTTGCCGGTGTAGCTGAAGCCGTTTTCATTGACCTGCTTTTGCAGGGCAGTCAGCTTACCGACATCGGGGATCTCATAGGGAGCAGCTTCCGTGCCGCTGCCCGCCCATATCGGCGACCACACGGCATAGAGCGTCAGGCTCTTGTTCTTCTCCACCGAAACCGTTATACCGGCATCATAGCTGTTATCCGCCGTTTTCGCATAGGGGTTCGTGCTCCAGCCGAGGAATGTGCCGTTCTCGTGCTTGAAGCCCAACTCCGTATCGGACTTAATGGTGAAGCTTCCGGTATCGCCTTCGACCCGCTGCTGCTCCGTTACAGCCGCTCCTTCGCCGCCGTTGGGGTCATAGACAAGGGTGATCACTCCCTCCACGCCGGGTTCGAAGCTGCCGTCCCAGCGCGTGATATGCACGGGGTTATAGGGCGCGGCCTGCTTGTTGATCCACTCGGTGTAAGTGCTTCTGTTCTTGTTCAGCAACTCCACCAGCTCGGTGCCATCCACCTTGTACACGGTCTTGTTGTCCTCGGTGGTAGCGGTGATATTCTGCGCTTCACTGCTACTATCCTTGATGTATTTCTGCTCAACTGCACCGTTCAGCTTGCAGAGATAGTAGCTGTTGGTGGCAGCTCGGCTGCTGATGCCGTAGGTACCACTTTCCGCACCGGTCACGTCGCCCAAGTTGTAGCTGTTGGCCGTGGTGCCGATGCCCACAATGCCGCCGGCCGTGCTGCTGCCTTTGACCGCGCCGAAGTTGGCGCAGTTGGTCACCTTGCCGTTGCTGTTGGTGCCGACGATGCCGCCTGTACTGCCGCTGCCGCCGGTGACAGTCCCCTCGTTCCAGCAGAGGTTCACCGTACTTGAGGCAGTGTTATCGTTGGGTTTATTGCTGCTCTCGCCGACAACGCCGCCCACAGGGCAATTCACTTGCGGCGCCAAAATATTCACCTTGCTCAGGCAGTTCTGCACCGTACCGCCAGCGCTGTAGCCCACGATACCGCCCACGGCCCTGACATTTCCAGAGGCCGTCACGCTGCCCGTGACCTGCACGTTCTTCACCGTGCCGCGTACATTGCCGAACAAACCTGCATAGCCGCTCGTCACGTTCGCCGACATATCCTCAATGGTATGGCCTTTTCCGTCGAATGTGCCGGAGAAAGCGTTGCTCTGCCCGATGGGCGTCCATGCGATACCATCCAAGTTGATGTTATCCGCCAGCGTCAGCGTCCAACCTTCAAAATTTTCCCTCGTGCCAGTCGAACCGTTGACCAGCAGGGAAAATCCCACCAGCTCGTCTGCCGTCTTGAAAGCGTAGCTTTTGCTGTCCTTGTTGGCCTCATACCACGAAATATCGCCCTTGACGAATTCGACGGTGTAGTAATTGTTCGCTTTTGTAAATCCGTCGATTTTGAATTTGCCGTTTGTCGGCGCATTCGGCGAGTACATGACCTGATAGCCATCAGGCACCTCCGCAGACACCGGCACCATGGGTGCTCCATAACTGTTGGCTCTATAGACATACTGCGTGTTTCCATCAGTCAGCACCTTTATGGAAGCATCGCCTAACTGCAGAGATGCGCCTTCCGGCAGCGTTCCGTTGACTGTCAGTGTCAGCTCATATACGGCGTTGTATGTCTCGAGACAGGGGAGATCGTTCTCTCCCATGCTCCAATAGGTCGTTACGTTATAACGATATACCGCGTCTTTGCCGTTCAGCTCCCACGTCACGCGGCCGGCCTTGAATTCCGCCTCCGTCCGCGCGCCGGTGTCTCCCGTCTGTCCCCACGTGGAGGTGTCCGCCAGATAGTAGCAGTTGGTGATGGTGCCATCGCCGCTTACGGCCACGATATTTTTACAGTTCTCGTTGTAGTAATAGCTGTTCTTTACCGTGCCGGTGCTGGTCCCCACCAGTCCGCCGCCTGCGCCGGTCACCTCTGCGGTGGACATACAATTCTCCACCGTACCGGAGATCAGCGTAGTCACCAGCCGTCCTTTGCCGCCGCTGATGGTCACATACTGGATCTTGGTCTTGCTATTGTCCACCACGCCGAACAGGTCGCCGGAGAGGCCGGAGATGGCTGCGTAGCCGCCGCTTCGGCTATACCCCGTGAACGTCCCCTTAAAGGGATTCTTCTCCGTGCCGATAGGCGTCCAAACGCTGCCGTCCAATGTAATATCCCCGCCCAGCGTGATGGTCTTGCCGGTCATACTGTCCTTGCCGCTGTTGACCATGCGGGCCAGCGCCTTCAGCCGGTCAGCCGTGGTGACCGTCGCAGTATTTCCGCTACGTCCAAGCGCGCTGTTCCACGCGGCAAGTAGCCGGAAATCTTCCTCCGTACCGTAATAATAGGTCTTGGGAAGGTCTGTTTTGTTGATTATTGTCGTGCCGTCGATCTTCGTTAGGTTGCCGCCCTCCGGCTTGTAGTCTTTTTCGCTCTCGCTGGCGGCATAGTAGAGCGTGTCGCTGTTACCGCTGACCGTTATGGTCACGGTATCGCTCGTCACTTCATAAGTATAGTCGTTCTCCACATTGAGTGTGGTCTCGCCCGCACTGACTACCGCCGTGCAGTCCGGGAAAACCGGCTGCATGGTAATGGTCTTGGGGGGATCGATCAGCATCGGGTACTCCGCGCCCTCTGTCCACGACCACACCTTTCCCGTAACGGGGGCGGCAGTTTTCAGCGTCTCGAGCTTGGCTGCCGTCATGGGGTCAGCAGACGAAATCATAACGCAGTTGGTAGCAGTGCCGCCGCACACGCCAAGATTAGATGCCGCTTCATCTGTGCGGTAGTACCAGCAGTTCAGTGCATTTCCGCCGCCGACCACACCACCGCTTGTTCCTGTTGCTGTTACCGTGCCGTAGAATCCACAGTTGCGGACAGTACCTTTATTTCGGGGGCTCCTCCCCACAATACCGCCCGTGAATCCTTTACTTGTTGTCACGCTGCCGGTGACGATAAGGTTCTGTACGATTGCACTTTTGTCTATGTATCCGAAAAGTCCTTGATTATCCGTTGTTGCGTTTATGCATAGCCCGCGGATGGTATGCCCCTGCCCATCAAACGTGCCGCCGAAAGACCAGTCGCTATCTCCTCCAATGGGTGTCCACTCTCTATTGCCCAGATCAATATCCGCCGTCAGCTTGATGACGATTGTTTCGTCAAAAACCTCGAAAGCACTCACCAGTTCCGCCAGTCCCGCCAACTGCTCTGCGGTGTTGATCTCAAATGTAGTTTGCTTGTAATTATGCCATCTGGTGTCGGTCGTGCCATCCCACACGTCCGCGGCGTTCTCGGCGTTCAGCAGAGCGATCTCGTCATCGCCGTTATTCTCGTCCTCGGTGGGCTGCTCGTCCTTGTTCTCCTCGTCCTTGTTCTCCCCATCGGGGGCCTCGTCCTTCTTATCCTCATCGGGCTTGTTGGCGTCGTCGCCCTCACCCTCGCCGGGGTTCTTATCCTCATCTCCGGGCTCGGTGGGCTGTTCGTCCTTGCCGTCCTCGGTGTTCTTGTCCTCGCTGTCCTTGCCGTCAGCGGGAGTATTCACGTCCTCGCTGTCGCCGCCCTCGGCATCCTCATTGGTGTTGACATCAGCCGGGTTCGCGTTGCCCTCGATGATGGCCGTACCGCTGCCGCCCACCACCTCCGTGGCAAAGGCCGCGGGAGTCACCAGCGTCAGCGTGAGCACCATGCTCATCAGCAGGCTCACCACGCGCCGGGACAGATTGCTTGTCCGTTTCTTCATGTGATTTGCTCCTCTCTCTGTTGAACGTATCTATGTAAAAACTATTTAGTTACTGCCCTTCGGCATCACCACATACAGCTTCCCGGTCTCCGGGTCCTCGTACACCGTGCCCTTCTGCTCGAAGCTGCTGGAGGACTGGATGTCCTGCTCCATCTCTTCCGCGTTGTCCAGCTCCTGCATCTGCTCCCGCTGGAGGATCTCCACCCGCGTCTTGCTCAGATCCACGTTCCAGTTCAGTATGACCGCCGCCATCAGCCCGCAGGCGAACACCAGCATCACGTCCGACAGGTTCGCCAGCCCGGACATGGCGTCCACTTCCTCCGTCACCCGGCGGCGGGAGGAAAACTTACCCTTCAACATCGCTCGTGACCTCCTCCAAAACTGCCTCCATCAGCGTTTCCAGCGACACCATGTCGTCGTTGTACCACCGCTTGCGGATGTGGGAGATGACGCTGGCCACCGCCGCGCTGATAACGCCCGCGATGGTGGTGTCGAACGCCACATTCATGGACTCCGACAGCATCACCGTGTCGCCCTGTCCCAGCGCCACGATGCCGGGGCCCAGGGGTATCAGCGTGCCCAGCAGGCCGAACATGGGGCCCAGCTTGGCGATCATGTCCGTGATGGAGGTGGTGCGGGCGTTCCGCGCCTCCTCCGTGGCCAGCAGGCGCTCCGCCAGCGCCGTCAGGGTGTCCTTGGGCAGTCCCCGGCTCTCCGCCAGCTCCAGCAGGGCCTTCTTCTGCCGCCGCAGCAGGCCGCTGTTTTCAATCAGCTCCGCAAGGCCGTCCGCACCCGCCGCGTGTACGTCACGCAGCAGCTGGGGGACGTTACACTTATGCTTGCGGCGCTCCGCGATGTATTCCACCACGATGTCGCCGATCTGCCAAACCGCGCCGGCCATGAGGACCAGCAGGATGATGAGGCAGGGGATCATCAGCGCCTGGGCGATGGTATGCAGTATTTCACTCAAAGAAATCATGTGTGTTTGCTCCTATTCCTGTTTCTCGCCCCGCAGATGGGGCGTATTTTCCCCGTTACCTGCCCCGCAGGGACAGGTAACATATTTGCTTTTGTATGTGGTTTTGGTCTTGCCGTTCAACAAAGAGAGGAGGTGGGAGGGGCGGCTTTTCCCCTCCCACCCTTATGGAAAGCTGACAGTCTCCGTTCAGACTGTCTCGGCTTGACAAGGGTAACTCAGCAGGACACCTCCTGCTCGGCGGCTTCTGCCGCTTTCTCGACTTCGCGCTGACGGGCAGCGGCATCGCGAGCCTCTTTCTTTTCCTGCTCCAGTCGCTTTTTCTCTTTCAGCCGTGATTGCTGCGCCGCATGACTGGCTGCGGCCTTGGCGCGTTTCGCCTTCTTCTTGCGCTCGGATTCCTCGTAGAACAGCGGCTCCTGCACGGCTTTTTCCCGCTTGTAGCGTGCGGTGTCTTTCAACTTGGGCTCTTTCGCCGGTGGCCGCAGACGTGCCATCTCCAATACTGCGGCCCAACCGCCGAAGCGCTCCTCGATAAACGTGCCGCCGTCTATCTCGCAGGGACTGGGCGTGTGCCGCAGCAGTTCAGCACGATTGCCGACGTATTGCGCCAAATGCGCCAGCGGCGTATCCGCGTGCTTTTCGGCAAACTCCGCGTCCCGCGCTTCCAGCGCCGCCACGGTACGCTTGGCCACATTACGCTCAAACCAACTCTTGTAGTCAAATCTCTCGCGGGGATTCCTGTTGGACATAGACGTGATCCTCCCTTACAAAAAAACGCCGGTTTTCCAAAGAAAACCAGCAGTGATCCGGCAGAAATGAAAATGCGCTGACGAATCTCGCCAGCGCGCACTCCCGCCTATGCCGTCAGGGAGAGATCGCCCGCTGTCCAACACTGATCCTCCATCGTGCAATTCTTCTGCCCTAACGTCACGAAGGGCTTTTGCCCTTCTCGTACCTGAACCTACCTTCTCAGAGCGTTTGCTCCAATGGCTGCTATTCGCCACACGGCATTTCTGCCGCTTTGGTCCATTCCTTACGTCAACAGCGCCGTCCGCAGGGGGTATCACCCCGTTCCTTCAAAACTGCCGCCTGACGGTAATGATATACCGCCTTTACAGCGACAGCCACACGACTTCGCAAGACCTTTTATTCAGTTTTTGGCCTCGATTTCTTTCGCAAAGTAACATACTTTGCGAAAACGCGCGGGACGCCTTGTGCTGCAAGGCATTCCAGATTTATACCAGAAAAAGTCGAAAATTTGAACTCATTGTTGACACGGAAAAACGACTAGTATATACTGTTATTCGGTTGAAATTGGAAAGTTTTCGCAAAGTATGTTACTTTGCGAAAATTTTTGTGCCATTTTTTGGATAAAGGACGCCTTTCGGCGTCCTTTTTTACGTTATTCCCTTGAGAAATCCTATCCCCTCCACGGCCCTGCGCTTGTAGTCCATAGACGAGTGGACGTACAGCCGAAGCGTGGTGCGGACATCGGCGTGACCCAGCAGCTCACTGACGCTTTTCACGTCCACCCCTCGCTCCACACACCGCGTGGCGTAGCTGTGCCGCAGACAATGGAAATTCCGATACCGCACGCCGCAGCGCTCCAACAACACCTTATAGCGGTATTGCATCGCCCGCGGGTCGGGTACGATCTCCCCGCCGGTCAGCAGGTAGCTGTCCGGCTGCTTTGCCTCTGGCTTCAGCATCCGCAGCATCTCTTTCGGAATGGGTATCCAGCGTTCGGAATTTTCCGTTTTCGGTGGCTGCACCGTCAGGCACGTCCCGCCGCCTATCTGCGCGATGCGCTCCACCGTCCGCTGGATGTGCAGCAGTCCCGCGCCGACGTCCACGTCCTGCCATTGCAGGCCGCACAGCTCTCCCAGCCGCAATCCGGTGTAGGCTGTCAGCAGCACGCCCAGCCCCGTCCTGTCTGGGCGGCGCAGAATGACCTGTCCCATTTGCTTCAGCTCCGGCTCGGTGAACACCTCCACGGCCTTCTGCCGCACCTTCGGCAGCGTCACATCCTCGCCGTAGCCCACACCGGCCATACCCACGATCCGCAGCAGCAGGCCACCGATTTCTCGCACCAGCTTGGGCGAATAGTCCTCCTGTAACTGCTGGATGTAGTCGTTGATCTCCGCCGCCGTCAGTTCCGCTGCCACGCACTCGCCCAGCACCGGCAGGATGTGGCATTGGATGTTGCGGCGGTAGCACGCCAGCGTGGATGGCTTTACGCTCCCAACCATATCCTCTAAAAAGATGGCGGATAGCCGTTCCACCGTGGCGTCCCTGCGGACGTATTTCCTGCGTTCTCCCATTTTTTCAAGCACCTTTCCGTCCCCCATAGGTGCCCTGACTTCATGCAAAAAGCGTCGGCAAATGCCGACGCTTCTCTCGTGTAAACGGGCGCGAAGCCCCCGTTCATGCAGCTCGGTTTCAGGCGTGTGCATTGTGACGCTTACCGGCGCGACCTGACTTATCTCCTGCCTCAGAGGAGCCTCACAGTGACCTGTTCGCGGGGACTTTGACCCACATTCCAACTTTCACCGAAACGCCGCAGCGTTTCAGACCGATAAGCCTATTCACTTTTCGGGGACTACGGGTGCTATTATGATGAAGGCCCCGCCGTTTTGCAAGAGGGGATTTGTTTCGCGGAAGGATACATTTCCGAGGGATATTTTGTGTGTTCCTGCGAAGCCTTACGAGAACTGCGTTCTTGTCTGCGCTACATTACGAGTTCTCATGCTTTCGCCGCGAAAGTTGAACGTTTATGTATTCCCGTTCTCCGCTACCCACGTCCGCACATAGTCCACGAACAGACGGGTGGAGTTGGAAAGTGCCTTCTTGTCCTTGACGCCGATGCCGATGGTGCGGTAGAAGTGCAGGGGCGCATGGCAGACCTTGATGGGCGTGGGGCTGTGGCGCACCATCAGCTCCGGCAGCAGGCTGATGCCCAACCCCTCCGACACCATGGCGAGGATGGTCCGATCCTCCCGGGCGATGTACTTCACGTTGGGGCGGATGCCCATCTCGTCAAAGGCCGCCATGATCTCGTAGTCGTCGCCCTCCTCCAGCTGGATGAAGGGCTCCTCCGCCAGCGCCGACACAGGAAACGGGTCGCGGTCGGCGTAGGGGTGGTCACAGGGGACAATTACCTGCAATTCGTCCCGGTGCAGGGCGTAGGTCTGCAAACGCTTTACGGACGGCAGGCGCAGAAAGCCGCAGTCCACCGCACCGCTGACGATCCAACCTTCGATCTGATCGTAGAAGTCGCCGGTGACTACCTCAAACTCTATGTTGGGGTACACCTTGCCGAAGCTCTTGAGGATGCGGGGCAGCCACTGGGCGGACACGCTGGAGAACGTGGCGATCTTCACAAGGCCGCTGTCCATGTCCTTCAGCCCCTCCACCGTCTGCATCAGGGAGTGGTGGGCGGCGCACAGCTTTTCGATCTTGGGCAGCACCGCCCGTCCGTCCGCCGTCAGCACCACGCCGCCGCGGTTGCGGCTCAACAGCTTTACGCCCAGCTCGTTTTCCAGCGAGTTGATGGCGTGGCTGATGCCGGACTGGGTGAAATTCATGGCCTCCGCCGCCTTGGAGAAGCTGCCGCAGGAGACCGTTTTCAGAAAGACCTGATATTTGGAAATACTCATGGCGCACCTCATTTCGAGGAGCATTATACTATACAAGTCCTCATGTTTTCAAGAACAAAGATGCGCTTCACAAATCTTTTTCGACCTGCTATGATAAGGCCATGGTTCAGCCAACCATACTTTTACTTTTCTTTTCCATGAGGAACACCACCTCAAAGCAGCACCGGCAGCGTGTGGGTAACGCCGCCGGTGTTGTTTTTATTCGTTCAGCTTCTGTTCCTCGTCGTGGATGAACATGATGAGGAAGCTGACGGTCAGCAGCCCGCAGGACAGCCAGATCGTCCCCGCGCCCCAGTGGAGCGTGGCGATGCTGCCGACGCCCGCGCTCAGCGCGAACAGCAGCACCACGCCGAAATACGTCAGCGCCTTGTGGAGTATTTCCTTATCCCCCGTATGGAAGTAGGCGCACAGCGCCTCCGTTCCGCTGCGCATATTGCCAATGCACATGGTGCTGGCGTAGGCGTGGCCCCGCACCTTGCGGAAGGTCTGCACCTGCATGGCGCACACGAAGGACACCACGGCGTTGGCGGTGGTGTTCAGCGTTTCCGGCAGGAAGCCCACCGCCGCCAGCAGCACGATCTCCGCCAGAATGATAAGCTGCCGCCAGTGTACCTTCTCCATCCGCTTGAAGTGCCGGTGAACGCACTCCGCGATGTAGATACCCAGCAGGAACGCCAGCACGGGGACTAAGTATCGCAGCGCCTGTCCCCAGTCTCCCTCGAATAGATGCGTACTCAGCAGCACGATATTGCCGGTCTGGGCGTTGGCAAACACCTTGCCCCGGCAGCAGTAGGTATAGGCGTCCTGCAAGCCGCCGGATAGGATGATGAAAAAGGCTGTCAGCATGGAATCGGACATCTGCCCGTGATGCTTTTGCAGGAAAGTCATGTGCGATGCCGCCTCACTTTGCCACCGGTGCGTCCGGCCAGTAGATGACGTAGCACTCCTGCATCTCACCCATATAGAAGAAGATGTTTTCGCCCATCTCGATGTGCTCGCCGAAGGTCAGATCAGGCACGAACAGCCGTCCGCTGGTGCGCTTGGGGCCCTTGATGGTAAAGCCCTCCGCTGTGGGGTGCTGCCGCAGCTCGTTGGCCGCTTCCTCCAGTCCGGGGAAGTGCAGCGTCCGCTCCAGCTCCGCCAGCTGTGTCGCGCCGTTGATATAGACCAGGTGATTTTCGTCCTTGAACCAGTTGATACGCATGATACGTCCTCCTTGGTGGTGATGTGGGTAGTATAGCACAGCATATGAACTTTGTCACGCGATCGAAAAGCGGCAGGTGCGCGGATTGCACACCTGCCGTTTTTTGGGTATTCTGTTGCGCGGACGGCACAGCTTTTTTCGTAAAGCAGCATCATTTAGGAAACCTGCACCGCTGCGCCTTGCCGCACAGCGGCTTTTGCTGCGCCTGACGGGATTTCTGACGGCGCAAGGTCTGCGTTTCCGCAGATGGGCAGGAAGCAGATGCTCTGCACCGCCTGCTGCTTATGCCGCAGGGAGACATGGACATAGGTTTGCAGCGTGATCCGCACGTCACTGTGGCCCAGCATCTCGCTGACGCTTTTGACATCCACATTCTGCTCGATGCAGCGTGTGGCGTAGGTGTGCCGCAGGGCATGGAAATTTCGATACGGGACGCCCGCTCGTTTCAACAGCGACCTATATCGGTTCTGCATAGTACGCGGTTCCAGCGGATCGCCGGAGCTTGTCAGCAGGCAGAAACTGCCCGCGTTCTCGGGTCTGTGCGCTGCCAGCAGGGACAGGATATCAGTTGGCAGCGGTATTCTCCGCAGCGACGATTCGCTCTTGGGCGGCTGCACAATGAGTCTTGTGCAGCCTTTCTCATAGATCCGCTGCACCTCGCGTTCTACACGTAGAAAGCCTGCATGGAGGTCGATGTCCGACCAACGCAGCGCACACAGCTCTCCCAGCCGCAGGCCGCTGTTCAGCGTCAGCAGAATACCAAGGCCGGTCAGGTCAGGCTCGTCCATGATATGATGTGCCAGCTGCACGATCTCCGGCTCGGTGAATATCTCCACCTGCCGCTTCTTATATACCGGCAGTTCTGCGTTCAGCCCCGTGCAGAAGCATCCGTGCTTGGACGCCTTCCGCAGAATGGCCCGCAGCAATACGCCAACGTCCCGTGTGCTTTTGGCCGATAGACCCTGTTCCTGGAGCTTTCGGTAAAAATCCGCTACCCGCTGCTCCGTCAGTGTGTATAGCGGCGCTGCTCCCAACTGCGGCTGGATATACTGCCGCACCACATACCGATACCGGCTGACAGTGGACTCCTTCAGCTTTCGCTCTCGCTCCGCGAAAAACAGATCCACGGCTTCCGGCAGTGTCATGTTATTGCTGGGCGTGATCTCGCGGGGCAGCTCCCGCAGACGCTGCCGCCGTTTTTCCCGACAGACGCTGTAGGTGGCGGCGTAGACGTAGCCGTACTGCGCCCGTCCCTCCGGCGTCCGACCTCGGATATAGCGGCCCTCCCAGCGGCCATCTCCGCGCTTATAGATGTTCTCCCCTCTGCGTGCCATTTCGTACTCCTCCTGACGCGATTTTTGACGGCGAACACCCTTTTTATCATCCATCATCGCGGAAAGGCTCGGCGGATATACCTCCCGTTTCGGTCTCCAGCGACTGTTTTCGCCCTGACACCGATGCCATACTTGACTTCCCGCCCCGCAAATGCTATGGTTTTACCATAGCCGGTGGCGAAAAATGCTTTCCTGAATGATGCTGATTTACGAAGGATGTCGCTCCATCTGGCTGAGTTTATTATGCCCAGGAGGGACACAAAAATGCCACAGGTCAACGGGGATAACCTACTGCACCAGCAGATCGTCAAGCGCACCATCGAGGCCCTGCAAGCGCAGGACGAGGCTTTTGCGATAGAATACGAAACTGCCAGCGACGCCGACCTCATCGCCTATGTACGTCAGTGCGTCGATGTGTCCTATACGCCCGCACCCTGTGAGATCGTGGGTGGTGCGTACATTGCCCAGCGCTTCGGTAACTGGTCTGCGGCGCTGAAGGCCGCAGAGCTGCCTTCACAGTACAAGCCGCCGCGGGAGCATCACTATCCCCGCTACGAGCAGGAGTACCAGCGGCAGGAGGCACAGCTCATACACGAACGGAAGGCAAGGCGGCAGGCCAAGGCCGACCTCATCGCCCAGCGCAAGAACCGTGACAAGGCCCGCGCCGCCGCCAACGCCGCGAAGAAGAACAACGAAAAATGAAGGGTGTATCGAGCGATACACCCTTCATTTTTCGTTGTCACTTAGTGAGCAGACCGCCCACCAACACAAAGTAGTCCGGCGCTTTGCCATCCCTGCCCCACAGCATGGGCAGGTGGAAGTAGTGCTGCAAACAGCCCTCCACATCGCCGCCCAGCGCCTCGATGGAGTAGCGCAGCAGCTCCGGTCTGCCGCAGGGATGTCCCTGTACCTTTTCGCACGTCTCGCACTGGTCGCAGGTGCCCGCCAGCAGCATCTGGCTCCCCGGCGTTTCCCGCTCCCACCGCTGAAGCTCTTGCCGGTACAGACGCTTTTCCTGCTTCAATGCCGCCACCGCCTCGTCCAGCGGCTGCTCCGGCACATCCGCCTGTAAGATGCGGGCATACAGCCGTAGTCCCCTGTAGCTCTGCCAAATGGTCATGGGGTCAAAATCGAAAGGCGGGCACGTCCAGCGGGTATTGTAGCTGCCGCACTGCTGGCAGAAAGGCAAGAACTTTTCCACACGGACAAAGTGCGTCACGAAATCCTCTGCACTTGTTTCCGCCGTCATTTCACGGATATGGTATTGGAACAGCATCTCAGGCACCTCCTTGGCTCGATGCCGACAGTATAGCACACGGCAGGGGTTTATCGCGTCATAGGATCAATTTCATTGCACCCGTCTTGCCAGTGTCTGCGTATGCAGAAGGGCATCCATCAGCATCCGCCCGTCCTCGCGGTCATTCCACCAATATGGGCGGAGGAATAACAGGGCGTTCTCCAGCCAAACGTAGTCGTCCCTGGTCAGCACACGGCTTTGGAGTCCCTCGCTGATCCTGGTATATGATTCTCTGACCTTTTCACTGGCGTGTTCCCGCACCAAATAGGCGTTGAGCAGGCCAGTAATTACAGATACTTCTTCGTCGGTATAGAACATGACTTTCCTCCCTGTAGACAAACACACAGGTCAGAGTATAGCACACTTGCTCTGCTTCTACAAGAAGTCTTGTCCTATTCTTTCTTCTGCCTTAGTTCCTCCGATAGAGTGAGTTCTTCTGGGTACGCCATGGTGACGCTACCCTCGTGACAACTTGAGAGCGCACCTCCCCCTTGGTGGGAGGTGCGCTCTTTTCCTGCTCACTTGACGCGGTACAGGTTGCTGGTCAGACTGCCGTTGGGACGGCGGCGATGGGTGCGCTCCAGGAAACCGTGACGTTCCAAATCTGTCAACGCCCGCTGCACCGTGCGGCGGGACAGCTTCAAGTCCTCCGCTATTCTGCGGACGCTGGGCCAGCAGGTATTCCCCGCGTCAGACCGATCCTTGAGGTACATATAGACTGTCCTTGCTCGGTGAGACAAGTCCTGGTCTGCATAGGTGCTTCCAAAGTAGCTCATGGCCTTGTGTCCTCGCTGTAGAGTCCCATGGCCGAGCGAGGCGCTTTTCTCTGTGTGGCCGATGCCTGCTGCGCCTGTGCGGGCTGGTCGCTGCTGCTATATCTTTTGCTGATACTGAGGAACAATTCCTGACGGCTGGCGTAGGCCACAGGCCGCGCCGCGTGTTCCGGGGTTGCATACGGCTCGCCAAAGGTAATGCCCCAGTCGAGAAACAGTCGCAGCTTCGTCTGCATAGGATGCGTCCCCGTTTTCATCACCACAAAGCTGCCCTTGGGAATGGATTTCAACTCGTCCGGCGTCATCAGTGGACGCTCTATCATCTGCAAGCTCTGGCTGGGATCGTTCTTCCCCTTACTGACAGAGCCGCTGAGTACCGTGCGGCTGCCCAGCGATTTGGAGAGCTGCTCCGCCGTCTGACTGTTGGGCGCAAAGCCGCCGAAGATGGTATCCTGACAGTTGTCAGTCAATATTTCTGCGCCTTCTCTGCTGTAATTCTTCTCCAACTGCGCCAGCGATTGGATGATGGGTACCAGTGTGATACCTCGGGAACGTCCCGCACTGAACAATGCCTCCACATCAAAGGCAGGCATTGTGCCAAACTCATCACAGAAGAAAACAACGCGGTTGGGCAAGCGCCCCTTTCCTTTTTCGGCCAACTCAAACAGTTCTTTGGATAAATTTTGTATCATAAGACCTGCCATAAAATTCTTAGTCCTATCTTCCTCTGGCAAAACCAGGAATATGGCCGTCTTTTCTTTTGCGAATTTTTCCGCATCTATATTGCTGTCAAAACAGATCACCTGCTCCAGTGCGATATCCATAAATGTATTCATTTGTGCCAACGCGGTGGACATAGCGGAAGCCGTTGCCTGATCAGATGATTCCAAGGCGGACGATGCCAGATTTCGCGCTCTGTGGTGGGGCGGCAGCATATCCATCAGTTGTTTAAAATAGGTTTTTCCTCGCACGCCAGAGGGTGCCAAAAGCTGTTGAATCAGAATGAACACCGATACGAGGTGACGTCGCTCCGTTGGGTGCTTACTATCTGGCGACAGAAATTCCGCCAGCAGCAGAATCACTGAGGCCACTACACCTTCCGCCGCTTTGTAGAAATAATCGTTCTGACCACGGTCCTCATCGCCTTTGGGCGCGATAATACTGTGAGCCAGAATACTTGCCAAATTCTCCGCTTTGCCATACGCTTCAATGCTATGTTCATAAAATGAGGTATCCATGTAGCGGTTGATAAGCGTCATGAGATTGTAGCCATCCGAGCGCGTGGGATTGCGCAGATCCACTACAGAAACATGATAGCCGTAATATTTCTCCGCCACTGCGCCGTAGTTGCGGGCGAGGTCACCCTTTGTGTCCGTAGCAAAAAAACTCATACCGCAGGCGCAGGCATACTCCAGATTGGGATACAGGAAATACGCCGTCTTACCCACGCCGGATGCACCGATCATAAGACAATGCACATCGTCCTTGTCTACCAGTGCGGTGATGCCATGCTTGCCGCTGGTGCTGCCCAGCACCAGTCCCTGCGTCTCAGGCAGATTTTTGCCTGCCCGCCAGTCCGGCACTCGGAAGGGGACGAGGGCGTAGGTCTTGCGGATCTCCGTATCGGTAGCCCACCGTGCCGTGCCATGCTGCCCGTCGCCCACGGTCTTGGACTTGATATTGTTCAGCGTGTAGTGGTCACCCAGCAATGCCAGTCCGCCGATGATGGTCACCATGACGCCTGCCGCCGCAAAGAGTATCCAGAGGTTATCCATGGCCGCCTCGTTTCGCGCACAGGTCATCGTTCCAGTCTTTTCCCTGCGGACGCAGACGCTCCACGTCCACATCCATCTCCTCCAGCACCTCCATCATGTTTTCACAGGCATCCTCGCCCGCCTCATCGTTGTCGAGGCAAAGATAGACCATATTCAACTTCGGATTCTGCCGCAGCCGCTCCAGCACCGGCTGAACAGACGTACCGCAGCAGGCCACATAGCTGTGTTCCAGCCAGCCTGCCGGATAGAGCGTGATGTGGGACAGCAGGTCGATGGGTGCTTCAAAGACATAGAGGGAACAGTCCGTGCCATCCTTGTGGAAGCTATGCTTCGCCTCGCTGCCCTCCACATTGATGCGGAACACCTTGCCCTGACTGTTGGTGCTGCGAAGATGGGCGTGCCTGGCTTCTCCGTTTTCGTCCACGCCCACGAACACACAGTTGTGATGCAGAGTGTCTTCGTAGAGCAGCTTCTCCCGCACGAACTCCGTGACCACATCCCGGTCGATGCGCCGGTGGGTGGTCAGGTAGGCATAGAGCCGCCGCATATTGAGATAGGCCTCCGGCAGCGCGAAGGGCTTCGGCTCTCTCGACTCCGGCTCCTTCTTGACGATGGGGATGATGCCCTGACCGTCCCGCCCCAGCAGCATAGTCACCGCTTCGGGATAGGTCTTGTCGTAGAATTGCTGCACGAAGCTGATGGCGCGTCCGCCCTTCCGTGCGGCATGGTCATACCACATCGGCCCGCGCACGGTGATGCTGTGGTCGCTGGCCAGCCGGTAATCCCGTCCGGCCATAATGAGTTTCTCGCCTCGATCCAACAGAAAAGACGGCAGGTCAACCTCGTTGGCCTGCCGTTTCTCTGCGGATGTGAAATATACAAATTTGCCCATGCACTTTACCTCCTATCGCATGGTGTTGTCGTTGACATGGTAGAGCTGCTCGTCCTCTTGGTCATCCTGCTTGTGTCCCATGGCCATACGCTTCTCCTGTAACCGCCTGCGGCGCTTGGAGTCGATACGCAGCGCAGGCGGGATGGCCGGCATATTGCCGCGGAACACACGGCTCATGTGGTGGAGCAGTTGAATGACCGCGCCGCCCTCTATTTTGATCTGCGACGTGACCGTCTGCGGCTGCGGCATAGCCACAGCCGATTCAGGTGAGGGCGGCACTTGCTGCTCATTAGGCTCTGCCTTGACGGGAGCTTGCTCCGGCACAGGCTGCCGAAATGTTTCCGCCTGTTGAATGCTCATATTCTTGATGGTGCGGAACTCTTTTTGCTGTACCAGCGGCTGATGGGGCGGCGTGTTCCGTCCGTAATAACCGGCGATCTCATCCTTCAGCCGCCACCATTGGTCATAGCAAGCCGCCACCTCCGGGAGCTGTGCCAGCCGCTCCACGATCTCGTCCACCTGTGCCTTGACCTCTTTGGGAAGATAGGCATAGACGTGCTTGCCGTCGACCTGCTCCAATGCGTGGGACAGGTCACACAGCTTTTGCTCTATCACGGGGTCGGCTGACTCGCTGTTCTCCAGCATCCTGATATATAGCAGCAGTGACTCTTTTGCGGTCTGGATGCTCTCCTTGTAGGCAGCATCCTTCTTGATGTAGAGCTCCTTCATCTCCTCATGGAAGATAGCGTTCGTCATCCTGGAACGCATGACTGCGATACCCTCCCGTGTGAGATACCCTTTCTTCGGTTCCGCCGACCACACCATCATATGCACATGGGGATGATGCCCCTCGTCGTGGTACGCCGCATACCAGCGGAAATCATCCGTCTGAATCCGCATAGCTTCCGCAATAGCGGCGCTCTCATGCTTCAACAGATTCCGCCACGCGGCGGCCTTGTTGTATCCCAGACGTTCCGCGTCCTCACGCCGCAGAGAGAAAATGAACGTCCACACTTTCCCGCCGTGGGCCTTCAGCTCGGCCTTCGCCGCCTTGAGGTCGGTGGTGTCCACCTCGCTGAACAGGCCATGGCCCCCGTGCTTTTCGGCACGGGGACGCTGGGCGATATAGGACATATAGCCGCTCTCGGATTCCACTTCGTGCAAATGTGCATCCAGCGTCACGGCGATAAATGCGGATGCTGTACCGCGATTGGGCGTCTGTAGGTAGTCACTGTACTCGAATAGCTCCTTTGCGTCCGGGAGGTCCTTCAGCAGTTTTTGGATGAATTGCTCCTGCTTCTTGGTCACAGGCTCGGTGCTCTGGATGATCTCCACACCGTCCCGCGTGGCAACATACTCCATGTATCCCGACGCCTTGCCGTTCTTGATGTAGCCGCTTTTTTGTATCAGCCGCGCCATGCGTTACTCCTCCTGATGGAACAGCAGCACGTCCTTGAAGGAGATGTTGCCATGGGTGGACGCCACCTCGCGGATGCTGCTGCCGCGCATCTTGCTGTACTCGTCACGGGTCATATCCACGTCACCGCCCAGCAGATGGTTTGTCATGTTGTGCTCTACCACCAGCTTGAACAGCAGTCTGCCCAGCCGGTCGCCGAACACGCCCAGCGATCCTTCCAGCACCTCCTGCATTGCATGGGGCAGGTATGCACCTGTTTTATTTGCGTGAACATAACCGTCATAGAATCGTATTGCCTTTTCAACGAATTCACTTTGGCTGCCGCAATTGTCCAGATGGGCATCTATTTCCACCATCTCTTTTGCCGCATCTGTAAGCCAAAATGCGTGTTTTCGCTTGTCCGTTGCCACTCTTGATCACCTCCCACAATAAGCTGCACGACCCCGCAGTTTTTCGTTGTCGTTCCTTGGATTTCAGTTCTTACGACCCCGTAAGCCGCCTTTTTTCGCTTTCATGGCCCCTCGGAAAACGCTCCGAAACTGCTCGCACTGCGGGCAGAAGTGATGCTGGCGGGGCGCTTGCGACCCCACCAGTTTCTCCTGCTCCGCTTTCGGCGCACCGAAAAGCGGGCAAAAACGTTCCAAATCTCCGGGGCCGCTATCCTTACCCTCCCGCGTTCCTGCGAGGCCACAAACCGGCCCACAGGGGCAAACACGGGGCTACATCTGTATCTGCGGAGACGGCCTCGGCTCCTCTTGAAGCTGCCGGGCGAAATCGTGCAGGCTCATGCCGTTTTGCTGCTGGCAGAACGCCTCCATCTTCCGCGCCAGCACCTCCTGCTCGGCAGCGTTCAGATGATAGCTCCAGTTCTCCTCCGTACCATCCCCCTTGCAGAGATTCAGCTCCAGCGTATCGCACGGTCTATCCCGCGCGATGTCGTAGTTGGCGTAGATGTTCAGCCAGTCATCGTTCTCATCTGTACACACGAAGGTGCCGAAGGCGGCATCCACATCGAAGTCAGCCTGCACATAGAAGTTGAGCTTATTCCCATATTAGTTGTCCTCCTTCGGGCTCACTTCGCTGATCTGCGCCTTGGGTGTGACCGATTTTGCCGGTCGCTTGGGCCTTGCGGCAGGCGCGGTCTTGCTGTTCACATACTCCCGCACCGCTTCGGGCACCTCCGCTTCGTAGAGTTGTTGGAGCATTTCTGCCATGCGCCGCTGTACAGACGACCGCTGCTTGCGGAGCGCAAACTCCAGCGCATCCAGCTTGGCCGCATCAAAATTGATCGTGATATTGGTTTCTTCCATTCGCTCCTCCTTACGCATAGTTGATATACGGTATCTCCAGCCAGTGCGTCCAACCGCGGCCTTCCAGCTGCGTCTTGACCACGCCGTACTTGGTACCCATGGCCTCAACGACTTCACCATTGCCGATATATACACCGATGTGCCCGGCCTTCCACACCGCCAGTCCCGGCGTGTCCGGCATAGTTTCAATGCCGCCGCGCCGTGTGGCGTTGTAGAACATCTCGTTTGCACCGATGTCCGGCATACCATGTGTACCGTAGTCGATAGTCATAGTCATAGTGTCGGTGGACAGCCAGCCATAGCCCTTGATGAGTCCCACGCAGTCGGCGGTGTGTCTGCCCAGCCAGTTGGCACGGATAAAGGCCGCATACTTCCCGACGCCGTCCGGATACTGCGTCAGCTTATATTGCAGCAGTTCCGGTGTCAGAACTTGCCCATAGGTACCCCACACATAACCCCAGCCGGAGGTCCATGCGTTGGTGACGTAGGTCACAAGGTCGGCGGCGTTCTTCGTAGTCGGGTCGGTGAGCATGGATACATCCAGCTCGATTGGTGCGCTGCCGCCCGACTCATAATCACCGTTGAAGGTATCGCCGCCCATGCTGCCCATGACCATGGCGTAGATGTCCGCAGCATTGGAACGAGCCTCGTCAGACACCATGCAGCCACGCCAGGTGGAGAGCTTTTCGTAGACTTCTGCCATCGGAAGAGGTACGGTCACCTCGTATGTCTCCTCTACCAGTTCCTCCGTGCCGTCCTCCTGCGTCACCGTTACCATCCGTGTCCGTGTTTCCGTTTTGTAGAAGCAATCCACGAAGCGGTCTGCGGCAGCACGGGTCGGCGCATTGTCACCGAAGCAGAGGGCAAAGAAAACAGCCTTGACCTGTACCGGGTCAAGGCTGCCTTCCTCGGCTTTCTGATTGACATAGACTGTCGCCGAATCCAAAAGCGAGAATGCCTCCTGCATCTCTGTGATATGCGCTCGGTATTCCGCAGAAATCTGGCTCGACAATTCCGCGCCATAGAACGCTGCGGATACCACGGCGTTGTTGTGCTGGGATGCACCGTCACCAAAGCAGCAGAGGAACACCACCAGCAGGATCAACGGCGACAAGAGCAAGGCCAGCACCTTACCGGCTGTCCTGCGCCCATCCTCATTGGTCAGCACGGCTGCCGCCATGCGAAATAGTTGTATATTCACTCCAACCTCCTTTGAACTATTTACGAGATTGTTCTGTTGCTGTATAATGACGGTACGGCAACAGAACAATTAGTATAAAAACGAGGAGCGCAAGAAATGGAATATGTCATCAACCAAAGTGGCAATCGTGTCGTTTTAGACCTTCTTGCAAACGCCACTAAAAGCTTAGTTGGATTGGCGGTCAATAATTGCCGTATTATCTCCATTCCATACTCCGAACTATACGCTATGGTTTTAAGCGTTTATGGTGTAAAGGGAGAATGGGTCTTTTGTAGGGAAGCTTTTAAATACCGTACGACGCCACTCTCTGATGCCGAAGACGACTCTGTCATCGTGTTAGAATCTGTTGAAGTTGAGGGATTCAGAGATACTATTGCGTCAGATTATACCATTTTGGAAGCCTTGAAATTATATCAATCATCTGACATCTTTTCTTGTTACTCTCTATCATATCGCTTCAAGGATGGTAAAATCCAACATGGTGGAAGGGGGGAAACCTTCTTGTGGCAACACGGAACTTACTGGCCAGAGAAGCCATACGAAATTACTGACGATGCTCGCTCTAACTTCAATGCATGGCTCAATGAGCATAGAGATCTCTTCCATTCTGGGCATCATAATGCAAAATTTCGCCAGATGAAGCATCTTTATTTAAGCTCATACTTAACTGACGACGCCAATCTCTCCTTTGTCATGCTTTCGGTTGTTTTAGAGATGCTCTTTGGCGGGAATAACGAACTGTCATATAGGATTAGCCGGGGCGCCGGAATGTTTTTGTCTACTGATAGGGAGGAAGCGCGAAGCCTTTTCGCTCACATGAAAAAGCTTTATGATATGCGTTCAAAATATGTTCACGAAGGCAAACGGGTAAAGGATGAACAGCTATTTGAATTAAGAGAAATCGTCCGGTGTGTCATTGTCCTCATGTTTGAGCGCGGCATGCACAAACCGGATTTTGACTTCAAGAAATTCTCCGACGAACTCACCTATGATGGATATCCGCAATCTTAGCAAGGGCAACTGGCCTACATTGTCAGTCCTTCGTCTGGCCTCTCATTTACCGCTTCACCATTTTCGTATTCCAGAGACATTTCATCCACCAGCGCATAACACCCATCACGTTCCTCATTTAGCATAAGCAGTGTGTTCTCTGCATCGGTCTCATCGTAGAGTAGCAGCCGCGCTTCCTTGTCTCCAAGACATAAGCGGCCATCTGCACCCTCCGTGATGAATTGCCCCGGCCCTATCTCGAGGATGGACGCGGTATAGTCGGTATCTCTCTCAAAGGACATATCTTCTCACCGCCCTCCAGCCGTGCCAAACAGTGCGGCTTTGTGGGGCGGCGCTTTCACCTCCAGATGATACCGTTCCATGCCGCACTTGAACAGGCATTCGCCGCGGCGTGCGTGCTGAATGAGCTCGAACTCTGCCTCGTCCAGCTGCAGCATATCCATGTAGAACCGCCTTCCGATAGAGCCGGGGTTGAACAGGAACTGGTGGGGCGGGATGGCGAACAGCGGTTTTGTCATCTCCCGCACACCCTCCTGGTCGAAGTCCTCCAAGTTCTGCGAGGCCATCATCAGGGCGGAGTCGCGCTTTCGCACACGCTTCAGGCAGTTGCGGATGTACTCGATGGCGATGGGGTTGGACAACCACAGGTACAGCTCGTCCAGTGCCGCCACCGTGTTGCCCGCTGTCAGGAGCCTGTCCGACATATACGCCAGCACATTGAACAGCAGGGCGTTCCGCAGGCTCTTGGCCGCCGTCAGTACGCCGCCTACACCGAATACCAGAAACCTATCGTCGGAGATGTTGGTGTGCCCGTTGAAGAACGGCGCGTCCGCACCCACACACAGGGAGTGCAGCCCCAGCAGCACCTCCTGCAACAGCTCCCGCGTGTACAGGCTGCCGTTCCTGTAATTCACCAGTTCATTATTGATGAGCGCATACAGGTCGGATAGGACGGGGTAGTCCCCCGACTTGAGCTGGTGGAAGTCCGTTTCCTCTGAGATGCCCCATTTACGGTACATCTTGGACAGCATGATCTCAATGGTATCCAACTGCGGATCGGAGAAGTCCTTGTAGGCACGGAAGAAGTCCTTTAAGAAGGAGATGTGCCGCGCCAGCAGTGTGGACTTGCGGAAAGCCCCCGGCGCGGACTCGTCCGCCTCCGTGTCCTCATTCCAGTACCGCACCTCCAGCACATTGATACGCTTCTCGCCGGCCATCAGGTCGATAAAGCAGCCACCCAGTTTGTCGCAAAGTTCCTCCAGCTCATGCTCCGCGTCCAGTGAGACCACGGACTTACCCGCTTCCAGCAGGTTGCAGATCAGCAGCTTCATAAGGTAGCTCTTGCCCTGTCCACTGTTGCCGAGGATGAGGATATTGGCGGAGGTCTTATCACTGTCGCGGCGGTCGAAATCCACCACGATGTTGCTGCCGTATTTATCCTTGCCGATATAAAAGCCGTTGGGATCTGTCTTGCCGGAGTAGTTGAACGGGTACAGATTGGCCACGCTGCCAGCGGGCAGTACGCGCTCGAACTCCCGGCCAAGGGCGTTATAGCCTACGGGGCTGACGCAGCAAAAGCCCTGCTTCTGCCGCAGGAGCAGCTTGTCCACATTCAGCTTACAGCGCACCAGCTCCGTCAGCACATCGGCCTGAAGCTGCCGCAGGTGCTCCGCGCTGTCCGCCGTCATCTCCAGATACACGGCGCAGTGGAGCAGCGGCTCATGCTCTCGGTGCATCTTATGCACCAGCTCCGCCACATCCCGCAGGTTGCTTTCGGCCTCCACTGCCTGCCGCAGCTTGTTAGGATCTGAGCCGTCCAGCTTGTTCTTCTTGTTGGCATTGTCGATGATCCTGTCCTCCTCGCCGGGGGACACCTGTCGGCAATATATCCGCAGCGTCACGCCGCTTTTTTCGCCCAAGTGCCGCAGGATGGCCTGAGATTCGGTGCTGGCGGGATATTCCCGCAGTGCCCAGACGCAGCGGTAGGTATTGCCGAAGATGTAGTGATCCACCTCGAACTTCACCACGCCCGGCGCGATGCAATCCAGAAAGGAGCGGATAAATGTCTCCTGCGGCGAGATCTCCTTTTTGTGAAACGGTTTTTTCATTCCATCCACCTCACCAGCAGAAAAATTCCATGCGCGGCTCCAGCTCCGGTTCGTGGCCGGCAAACTGCTCCGGCTTCCGAAATCGCTGCGTGTACCGATCCAACTGCTCGTCTGTCAGAGAGCAGAAGCCGCCCTCGTGGTCATCCCCCACCAGGAAAAACGGCCCGCAGATAATATCATCCTCGAGCCACCGATTGGGCTTCATGCCATTGAGCTTTCCCTCTTCATTGCAGCAGAGGATCACGCCATCCTCCACATATACCGGCTGGAATAGTCCCTGCACCTCCTGCTGAATCGCCTCCAACCCATCCTTCATATCCTTTACATAGGGCACTTCGCCCGGTTCAACTTTCAAAATCCGCATTTTCTTCCTCCATTTCCGCCGTCAGCCAACGCGCACCGTCTACGAGGTCAAACACCTCGTGGGTGGCGTCCTGTTCAAAATAAATCGCAAGCAGCTCCAATAGTTCCGTTCCTTCCACTCGGCGAACGGTAAAACCACTGTCCCGCAGCCGCTGTTCCACTGTTGCGAGGTTGATCGCACCGTCCGTCTTTCTGCGCCGCAGGGCAAAGCAGAACTGGCGAGAAGATGCCATCATGGTCTGCACATCGTCCAGATGCCGCCGGTCCTGTGTCAGCAGAGTGCGGATAGCGGGATTGCCTTCCTCCTCTGTTCTGCGCCGATAATAGAGACGGTTATCCTGATAGGACTCCTTAGCGTCTAACGCCAGCAGCTCCATATCTGCCGAGGCCTTCAGCACATTCAGCAGCGCTGTCACCCTCGTGCGGACACCCGACTCCGGCAGCACGTTCAGGTTAGTAGGCTGCACAAGGTAAAAAGTCAACTCACCGCCTGCCGTCAGCACGCTGCTGTCCGTCACGCTCTCAATGCCCACCAGCTGCTGCGTGGACTTCTTCTTTCTCATACTCGTTCCCTCCATTCGTAGTATTGCTGTCCGAAAAAGAAGAACGCTGCGGCGTAACGCAGAAAGTCCAGCATGCTGACGCCGCCGTGCCGAATGCAGAGGAAGGCCAGCACCGCCGTGGCTACCAGCGGGACGATACTGCCGGTCTGCGTCAGTGCCAGTACCGACAGCAGCAGGCCGATGCCGATGAACGCCACGTCCCGCAGCGTCCACAGCCACAGCATCGGGTGAGCTGTCAGATTTTCTGGGTATAGGTACATAGTTCTCCTCCAAAAAGCGAAGCCGCAGGCACACGCCTGCGGCTCTGTATGTTGTTATTCTGCATCCACTGCGTCGTTCAGTTCCCGCTCGATGAGACCGAGAATGAAGTCCTTCTGCTTCAAGCCGTGTTTGGCGAGGTAATCCTTCAGCCGGTCAAAGAGCTCCTCCGGTACCTGAAAGGCGATGGTGCGATTAGTATTGCCCATGTTTTTTGCTCCTCCTTCAAAGTGTTCTTTGAGTATATCCGTGATGTAGTCTGCCAGCGTCTGTCCACGCTGCTCCTGTTCCGCCCGAAGCCGCTGGTGCAGCGACAGCGGAATGGGCGCGCAGAGGTTTTTCTTTTCCTCCATGGTGTGCTCCTTTCCGCCTCCCTCCGAGGCAAGCAAAGCATAGCCGAAGCGCGGTGGGAAAGCTATTGACAAGTACAACGAAGAAGCAGGCGCAAATAAAGCACAATGGACAAGTTATGTTTAATCGCTTCCCCGTATGGCGTCCGCCATACACTTCATCACGAAATCCACGCAGGGGATGGCTACACTGTTATGTTGAGCTTCACATAACAGTGTTTATTGGGACAAAGCCATTATGTTAATGATGGGCACAAAAATGGCATGAATACAAGGCTTCTTGGGATTTTACTGCACATAATACTCCACATTTCAACCTTTAATCATAGCAGCTAAAACCTTTAAAGTAAGGGCTTACTTTTTCCGCTTGTTCAAGTAGAATTGTCATTGTAATAGGAGAAATTTCTACATGAAGGGCGGTGGGTATATTGCCAAACAAGCTAATCAAAGACCTCATTGACAAAGGTGCAGTAACTCTAAAAGAACAGGGATATTCCATACGCAGTAGAGAATACACCCTATTGACATGGAAGCAATTTCAAGAGTTCTGCAATAAAAAGGGATATGAAACATATTTGCCCTCGCATAAAGATGAATTCATCACAGAACTCGGCAAGTGCACTCCACCTTTAAGGCAGTCCACAATTGACCGCAAAGCCGGAAGCATGAAAATGCTTGATCTGCTTGCCACCAAAGGTACATGGGGAAAGGGGATGCTCAATCCTCTGCAAGAGTTGTTGCCGGAATTCAACTCCTTTCTTGATGCGCAGGAAGAATATCTCATCAAAACCGGTTATTCAGAATGCACCAGAGAAACGATGCGAAATTATATCTCCGTAGTTATGCGGTACTTTCAGAATGCTGGTATAACAAAGCTGGAAGAACTTAACAGCTCACATGTCTCGGCATATCTGCTGACTCTGAGAGGCCATGCAAAAAGTACAGTGCGTTGTGAACTCAGCCGACTGCGGAAGTTCCTGTCGTATCTGTATCTGCTTGGATATACATCCGAAAATCTTGCACCTCATGTACCTGAATATCGTCTGGGACAAGCACAGAGCATAATTAAAATCTGGGAGTCAGAGGAAATCAATGCAGTATTGGAAACCGTGAACAGAGCCAGCCCAAAAGGAAAACGAGACTATGCTTTCATTACTATTGCCGCTGAACTTGGTGTGCGAAGCAAAGATATCTGCAATTTGAAGTTGTCCGATATTGACTGGGAGCTTTGTTCAATCTCCTTTGTGCAAAGCAAGACGGGCAAGCCGAACACACTTCCTCTCAGCGAAAAAGTGGGATCTGCTATTATTGACTACCTGCATATTCGTCCGCAAACAAAATGCGAATACCTGTTTGTCAGTTTGAACCCTCCATATGGCAAGATGAAATCAATCCATTCAGCGTTCCATAGGTATGTCGCGCGTTCAGGGGTAAAAGTGCCAATTCATGCGCATCACGGCCTGCATTCTCTTCGGGCAACCGTTGCGACAAAACTGCTATCTGCCGATGTGTCTCCAGATATCATTTTTTCATTTCTTGGCCATTCGGACCGAGAATCTCTGGGACATTACATCCGTCTGGATATTGAAAACCTGCGTGAATGCGCCCTGTCGTTTGAGGATGGTGATCTCCTATGAGCAGAACTTACGAGTACAGAAGCGGACTGGCAAGTCAAATAAGTGCTTTTATTGCAGAAAAGCGGGCCTGCGGATGTAAGTATGAAAAAGAAGCCAAAACCTTTCAAACATTGGACCGGTTTCTCGTAGAACAAGGAATCAATACTCCAGTGTTGCCGGAATTGGTCGTTGAGAAATGGATTGAAAAGCGGCCCAATGAAAAGCGTAAAAATCAAAAATGGCGGCTTAATTTCACAAAACGCTTTGCCAAATATCTTCAATTGAATGGCTATGCCGCGTACTACCCCGAACTTACCATTTCATCTCGAGATGATGCTGACTTTTCTCCCTGCATTTTTACGAGCGATGAGTTGGCACGTATTATGAAATATTTTGAAACGATGGTTCCAAGCAGGCAATGCCCTACTGCGCACCTTGTCTTTCCTTTGCTGTTTAAGACTCTGATCTGCTGTGGATTACGTGCCGGAGAGGCAACCCGGCTCCGTGCAAAAGATGTAGATCTTATAAACGGCGTTTTGCAGATTTGGGAAACAAAGCATGACAAACCAAGATATGTTCCTCTGTCTAAAAGTCTGTGGGCGGACTACGAACAATATTTTGAAGAAATCCATGCGGAAAGTTCTGGTAACAACTATTTCTTCCCCAATCCCCGAAAAAGCTGCTACCATACAACCACAGTCTACAACCGGTTTCGGGATGCGCTATGGCATTGTGGAATTGCGCATAAAGGACGTGGATACGGTCCGAGGGTTCATGACCTTCGTCATACCTTTGCCGTTCGTTCTATGCAAAAGCTGAAAAAATCCAAGAGCGACATCGTGACTACACTTCCATACCTTTCGGCGTATCTCGGCCATTGCAACATGAGTGCGACGCAAATCTATCTGCATTTAACAGCGGAATGTTACCCTGAATTTATTCAAAAGCAGTGCGATTATCTTGGCGATACGATTCCAACGTGGGAGGCGCCGAATGAAAACTGCTGATTTTGCCGCACATTTGACGGAGTTTCTTTCCCATTACCTGCCCGAACTTAAAAATATCAGTACGAACACGATTTCATCATACTGCGATGCATTTCGGCTATTCCTTGGCTATTGCCAGGATGTAGAGGGGATGAGGATTGAAAAGCTTTCCATAGATGATCTGACGCCGGAACTCGTTGACCATTTTTTGCAATGGCTGAGGATAGAGCGAAACAATGGAACCGCGACGCGTAGCCAACGTCTTGCAGCCATCCGCTCATTTGTTAAATACCTGCAGATAAAAGAGCCGCGCCTTTTGCTGAATTTCCAGCAAATACTGGCAATCCCAGTGAAAAGAGCTGAGCGCAAAGCGATTAATCCGTTGACAAAAGAGGCGATTGCGCTGATCCTGCGCCAGCCGGATACATCCACTCTCAGCGGCAGAAGAGATGCCACTATCCTGTGTTTTCTTTATGATACAGCAGCCCGTGTGCAGGAAATCTGTGACTTACGTATTGAAGATGTCCGTCTTGATTATCCTGCAAGTGTCAAGATCCTTGGTAAAGGCAGAAAAACCAGGGTAGTTCCCATTTTGCCGGCAACGGCGCAGAACTTGAAAAAATATCTTACTGAAATGCACATGCTTGCACCGGAAAAAAGTCATCTGCCGCTATTTATGAACCGCAACGGGCAAAAGCTAA
>OODG01000292.1_pt1 | contig 35696 bp, 61 predicted proteins | sample 1671621 | NCBI WGS metagenome assembly OODG01 (sample SAMN06348175, study PRJEB24527) | human gut metagenome | biome: human gut; feature: ankylosing spondylitis patient; material: feces | host: Homo sapiens | place: China | collected 2015-10 | reverse complement strand
GGCCAGCGCGCCCACGTCCCAGCCGGTTACGCGGCAGTTCTCCAGATAGGTGGGCCCCATTTCCAATAGAGCGAGTTTTTCAAGGATTGTGGTGGATGGAATGACGATAAAAGACAGGAAAGCAAAGGTTCTAGAATACAAGGCCGAGTTTGGCGAAACGGTCAAGGCCGACATGCGGGCGCTGAATGTATATCGGCCGGAATACGAAAAGACGATTGAAATCTACGCAGATATGCTTGCGCAGTACAGGCTGGCATGGGAGGAATTTGTGGCCAGCGGATGCCGGGCAGAATGCAAAACCAAGGCAGGAGGCGTGCGAAAAACAGCCGCCCTCACTACCATGGAGGAACTGCGCCGGCAGATCGGCGCTTATGCGGATCGGCTTTGTCTAACGCCCAAAACAAAAGCGGAGAAAGAGAAGACGGTGAGTAAACTTGAGGAGGCAATGGGAAAAATCTCAAAACTTCAAAACAGCATATAACTATGCAAAGGATGTGGCGGAGGGACGGATTATCGCCAACAAATACCGGGTGAAGGGCTGCCAGAGATTTCTGAAGGATCTGGAGAATCCGGCATACGATTTCCGGCTGCATGATGCGGAGGTGGTGATCCTCCTGATTGAATCCACATTTGCCCACCAGCAGGGACAACGGCTGGACGGCTCTCCATTGAAAGGGGAGCCATTTTTATTGGAACCTTTCCACAAATTCATTATCTTCAACCTGCTGGGATTCTACCGGGCGGGAACCCATATCCGACGCTTTAAGGAGGCGTTTATCTATATCCCGCGCAAAAACATCAAAACCAGCTTTGCCGCCGCTTTGGCCTGGGGCCTGTCCATACTGGAGATGAAAAGCGGGTCAAAATGTTATATCGTGGGGGCGGCGCAGAAGCAGGCGTTGGAGAGTTTCAACTTCATTTTGTATAACGTGCGGAAGATGGGGGAGGAAGGAAACTTCCGCATCCTGGACAACAACCAGGAGCATTCCATTTCCCGGGAGTTTTCGGACGGTTCCATTTTCATACAGGCTTTGGCGGCCAACCCCGATAAGCAGGATTCTCTGAACTGCAACATCGCCATTGCGGACGAGATGCACGCGTACAAGAACGCGAAGCAGTATGACATCATCAAGGAGGCTATGAAGGCATATACCAACAAGCTCATGATCGGGATCACGACGGCGGGGGACGACATGACCTCCTTTTGCTATAATCGCCTGCAATACTGCAAAAAGGTGCTGGACGGGACGGTGGAAAATGAGCAATATTTCATTTTCCTATGCGAAGCAGATGCGAATGAAAACGGAGATGTGGATTTCACGAACCCCAAGGTGCATGCGATGGCCAATCCGGCCTATGGTGTGAGCATACGGCCGGACGACATCCTGAACGACGCGATGATTGCCCTAAACGATCCGCAGATGCGCAAGGACTTTCTCTCCAAGTCCTTAAATGTGTATACGTCGTCCACAAGGGCGTATTTCAACATTGAGGAGTTTCGCAGATCAGACGAGCAGTATGGGTGGACACTGGACGAGCTGGCCCGCCTGCCCATCGAATGGTACGGCGGGGCCGATCTGTCCCGGCTGCACGATTTGACGGCGGCGGCCCTTTACGGGACGTATAAAGGAGTGGATATCATTGTGAGCCATGCCTGGTTTCCCGTGGTGGCGGCCCGGGTAAAGGCCGAAGAGGACAATATCCCTCTGTTTGGCTGGAAGGACGACGGATGGCTGGATATGTGCAATGACGCTACGGTAAACCACGCCGATGTAGTGAAATGGTTTGTGGATATGCGAAAAAAGGGATTCCGGATCAAGCAGGTGGGGCATGACCGAAAGTTCTGCCGGGAATACTTCATCGGCATGAAGCGGGCCGGATTCCGGACGATTGACCAGCCCCAGTATTTCTATAAAAAATCCCAGGGGTTCCGGCACATCGAGGAGAGGGCAAAAAACAAAAAGCTCTACTACCTCCATTCGGAAGCCTTTGAATACTGCGTGCAGAACGTGCATGCCATAGAGAAAACCGACGACATGATTCAATATGAAAAAGTACTGCCCACCCAGCGGATTGATATTTTTGACGCCGCTGTTTTTGCGTGTGTGCGGTATTTGGAAAATATGGAGCAGCGTTCGCAGCTCCAGCAATGGCTGAAGGAGAAATGAATATGGGACTTGTAAAGAAAATGGCCGGGAAATTCCGGACAAGGGCAGAACCCAAGCAGGTGCAGATCGGGCTTTGTGATTGGGAATCGCTGTCCTGCCTGGGATATACCCGGCTGGCAGACAATCCAGAAGTGCGGATTTGTGTGGACCTGATTTCTGACCTGGTGTCCAACATGACTATTTATCTCATGCGAAACACGGAGCGGGGCGATGAACGGGTAAAAAACGGGTTGTCCCGAAAACTGGACATCGAACCGTATGCCCACATGACAAAAAAAGCGTGGCTATATAATATCGTCCACACCATGCTGCTGGAAGGGGACGGAAACGCATTTGTGCAGCCGAAATTTCAGAAAAAAGACGGGGAGACATATATCGCCAACTTAAAGCCGATGCAACCTTATATGACTTCGATTCTGCAAGGGGTGGACAGCTATAAGGTGAGCTATGAGGGGAGGATATACGATCCAGATGATCTGCTGCACTTTGTTCTGAGCCCCGATCCAGACAGGCCCTATATGGGCCGGGGGTATCGGGTGACGCTTTCGGATGTGGTGAACAACTTGAGGCAGGCGGCAAAAACGAAATCCGAGTTTATGACGGACAAATGGAGGCCCTCGGTCATTATTTCCGTAAACGGCATGACCGAGGATTTTGAGAGCGATGCCGGGCGGGATAAGGTTCTAAAGAAATATATCTCGGAAACGGGAGGCGGCACAAAGCCCTGGGTGATTCCGGATGAGCTGATTAAGGTGGATCAGGTGCGGCCGCTGAGCCTGGCGGATTTGGCGCTGAATGACGCGGTGCAGCTGGATAAAAAGACGGCGGCGGGAATCTTTGGGGTTCCTGCCTTTTTTGTGGGCGCGGGAGACTTTGACCGGGATGAATACAATAATTTTATCCAAACAAAGATTCTTTCCATTGCCACCATCATCCAGCAGGAGCTTACGGCAAAGCTCCTGATCGACCCGGCGTATTATTTCAAACTGAATCACATGAGCCTATACAGCTATTCCCTGGATACCCTGGCCAACATGGGCATGAACCTGTATACCCGGGGGATTGCGACGGGCAACGAGGTGCGCGATCTCATCGGCATGTCGCCGCTGGACGGCCTGGATGAGCTGGTGATTTTGGAAAACTACATCCCCCAAGGGATGATTGCCGATCAAAAAAAGCTGAAAGGAGGTGACGAGAGTGAGGGGAACTGAATGGCAGACGCGGACGATTCCCAGCACAATCCAGACGCGGGATGAGGAAACCCCAGTGATTGAAGGGCACTTTGCGGTGTTTGAAAGAGAAACGGAGCTGTTTCCGGGCGTTTTTGAAACTATCGACCGGGGCGCTTTTGCCGAGACGCTGGGAGACGATATACGGGCGCTCATCAACCATGACACGACTCTTGTTTTGGGGCGGAACCGCTCCGGCACACTGGAGCTGTCGGTGGATGAAACCGGGCTTTTTGGAAGGATACAGATCAATCCGGCGGACACGGACGCCATGAACTTGTATCACCGGGTACAACGGGGAGATGTAACCCAATGCTCGTTTGGATTCGATATTTTAGACGAGGACAGCGAGTACCGGGAGGATGGAACCGCGCATTTTCGTGTGAAAAAGGTTCGGCTATATGAGGTATCGCCCTGCACCTTCCCGGCGTATGCGGATACCGGAGTTCAGGCGCGGATGGCGCAGGCGGAACAGATGAAGGAACGCGCCCTGGAGGCGTGGCGGAAAAAACAGAAAGAGAGGATGAAACAATGGCATTGAGACGGCTGCTCCTGGAAAAGGAGCTGAGGGAAAAACGCTCTTCGCTGGAGGAGCTTAGAAAAACCGACTTTAAAAAGCGGGAAGCCGACCTGGAGGCGGCGATCGAAGAGGCAAAGACCGAGGAGGAACGGGCCGCCGTGGAATCCGAGATTCAGGTCTTTGAAGAGGATAAGGAAAAATTCCAGGCAGATGAACAGGCGCTGGAAACAAAAATTCGGGAAATTGAATCCGAAATTTCCGGAATGGACGATGCGGAAAAAGAAACCGAAGAGAAAAGGGAGGAAGAAAAGAAAGAAATGAAAACGCGGGCACTGGATTCCGCTTCCATGGACAAGCGGGAAAGAATTATGAATGCTCCGGAAACCAAGGATTTTCTGGAGAGGGTACGGACGGCCATGGCAGAAAAACGAGCGATTACAGGCGCGGGGCTGACCATCCCTACGGTTATGCTGGATTTGATCCGGGAAAATATTTTCCGGTACTCCAAGCTCATCAACCGGGTGCGGCTGCGCTCCATCAACGGCGACGCCCGCCAGAACATCGCGGGAACCGTGCCCGAGGCGGTATGGACGGAGATGTGCGGAAAGCTGAATGAGCTGTCCTTTGGCTTCAATCAGGTTACCATCGACGGATGGAAGGTTGCAGGATATATTCCCATCTGCAATTCGATTTTGCAGGACAGCGCCCATGACTTGGCGGCGGAGATTATCGACGTGCTGGGGCAGGCCATTGGTTATGCTCTGGATAAAGCCATTCTGTATGGCAAGGGGTCTGCCTCTAAAATGCCGCTGGGCATCGTGACCCGGCTGGCGCAGACAGCAGAACCCGAAGGCTATCCGGACGACGCGCCGGCATGGGCGGACCTGCATACTTCCAATATCATCAAAATGGCGGAGGCGACCGGCGCGGCGTTCTATTCTCAGTTTGTGCTGAACGCATCCAAAACGACGAACCGTTATGCCCGGGGCGAAAAATTCTGGGCGATGAACTCCAACACCTATGCGATGCTGCTTTCCAAGGCACTGGTCATCGACGCATCCGGCGCGATTGTGGCCAGCGTCAACGGCACCATGCCCGTGGTGGGCGGAGCAATCGACGTTCTGGAATTTATGCCGGATGGGGATATCGTGGGCGGTTACGGCGATCTGTATCTTCTGGGAGAACGCCGGGGCATCCAGATCGACCAGTCCGAGCATGTGCAATTCCTGGAGGACAATACCGTATTCCGTGCAAAAGCGAGGTATGACGGCTTGCCGGTGATCCCCGAAGGATTTGTGGCGATCAATATTGCAAACAAGGACGTAACCACTACGATGAATTTTGCGGCGGATACCGCAAACCCTTGAGCGCGAACCTGTCGGGGCTGACGATAGGTTCGCTTTCGTTATCGCCGGAATTTAATCCGGATGTGATAACTTATGCAGCCACAACGACAAATGCTACCAACACCGTGACGGCGACGGCAGAAGACCCGAGGGCAACCATTGAAATTAAAAATGGAGAAACCGTCGTTGCCAACGGAACCGCGGCGGCGTGGAACGCAGGGGCCAACACACTGACCGTGAAGGTGACGAACGGTTCGGCCACAAAAACCTATACGGTGACGGTGACGAAGGAGGAATAGCATGAATGTGGACGTCATACTGCCACTGGTTAAGGCAAACTTGAACATCACGCAGGACGTCCGGGATGACTATCTGAGGGCTATCATCAGCGGGGTTGACCGCCAGCTGCAAGAGGAACAGGGGTTGGAGCTTAATGATTCCAACCCCTATCATTTGCAGTTTGTGGTGGACTTTTCCGCATGGCGCTATCGGAGCCGGGGAGAGAACGGGGCGATGCCCCAACACCTGCGATGGCGGCTGAACAACCTGATGATCCATGAGGAGAGAAGCGATGTATGACTATGAGCTTCTGCTGATCGGGGAAACCGGCCACGGATTTGACCAGTATGGGAACCCGACAAGCACCCCCACCGAAACCCGGGTTTTATGCGATGTAAAAAATGTGACCCGTTCTGAGTTTTACAGCGCGGCCCAGGCGGGAATGCAGCCGGAAATCGTCTTTGAGGTCCATGGCTTTGAGTATAACGGAGAGGCAGAGGTGAAGTTCCAAAAAAGGCGGTATTCCGTGATCCGCACCTACCGGACGAGCTATGAAACCATAGAACTGACATGTGAAAGGAAGGCAAAGGATGGATGATTTTACAGAGCAGTTAAATGATCTTCTGTATCTTTATGCCGAGACCATAACGGATGAGATAAAGGCGGCGGGAACGGAGGTTGCCAAGGAGGCCGTGCGCAAGCTAAAGGCGGCAAGCCCCAAAAGGACGGGGAAATACTCGCGGGGCTGGAAGTATAAAAAGGTATTTGAGAGCGCCTCCGAGCAGCGCATAAAAATATATGACACGAAATATCAGCTCACTCACCTTTTGGAGAAGGGCCACAAAAGCCGAAACGGCGGGATGGTAAAGGCCCGGAAACACATCGCCCCGGTGGAACAATGGGTGCAGGAGGAATTTGAAAAGCGCGTGAAAGAGGCGGTGCAAAATGACAGTTGAGAAATTAAAAGACATTCTCGGAGAAACTGGCTACCCCGTGGCCTATGATCACTTTTCCACGGAAAACCCGCCGGTTCCACCCTATCTTGCCTTTCGCACGGCATACACGAACAATTTTTTCGCGGACAACATTGTGAGCAAGATCGTCGCCCATATCGAATTGGAGCTCTGCGCGGGGAAGAAAAAAGACCCGGAGGCAGAAAAAAGACTAACAGACATTTTAACGGCAAACAAAATTGCCTGGCAAAAAACCGATGAGGGGTTCGTCGAAAGCGACGGCCTCTTTTCTGTTTTCTATGAATTTGAGGAGGTAATGGATGAGTAACAAAGTATTTTTTGGCTTGAGCAACGTGTACTTTGCTCTGGTTACTTTTGACAGCAACGGCACGCCCACCTTTGGGGTGCCTCATAAGCATCCCGGGGCGGTCAATCTGACCCTGGAGGTGGCGGGAAGCGTAACGCCGTTCTACGCGGACAATATCGTCTACTATCAGGCGACGGCAAACCAGGGGTACACCGGAAGCATGGAATTTGCTCTCTATGACGAGTGGTTCCGGATGAACGTCCTGAAAGAGATCAAGGATGAGGCCGGCGTCCTTGTGGAAAATGCGGCGGTGCAGCCCGCGCCGGTGGCGATGCTCTATCAGGTGGAGGGAGATGAAAAGCAGGCCAAGCGCGTGCTGTACTATGTGCAGGTCGAGCGGCCTAATGAAACAAGCGCAACAATCGGAGAATCTACCGAACCCCAGACGGCCACGGCAAACATCACCGTCATGCCGCTCCCCAATACGCAGGATGTAAAGGCCCACACCACCGACGACACAGATCCGGAGGTATATGCCAACTGGTTCAGCGAGGTGCATGTGCGCAGCGGCGAGTTCACGCCGGACGCGACATTGAAGGCGCTGTCCCTGGGAACAGTTTCCCTGAGCCCCACTTTTTCATCGGCAACTAAGGAGTATACGGCGACGACAACAAACGCGACGAACACTATCAGCGCGGTTGCCACGCTGGCATCTTCCACGATTGCGATTACCAACAATGAAAAGCCGGTTGCCAACGGAAGCCCGATCACCTGGGACTCCGGGGAAAATACCGTTCTGATCAAAGTGACCAACGGAAGCGCAAGCGAAACCTATACGATTACAGTGACAAAATCGTGACAGAAGGGGGCGGGGAACCGCCCTCTTGAATAAAAACAAATGTGTTTCTTTCCCCTTTACCTTCAATGGATGAAATTGTATAATATTGGTAAAAAGGGGAGGAAAACAAAATGAAGAAGCTTTTATCTGTTTTATTATGCGTTATTTTGCTTGTTGCGTTGGTGGGGTGCGGGGCTAGTGAAGAGGCAATAGAAGAATATAGGGATAAGACTTATATATTTCTTATGGCTCATGCAAATGCGGGAAAGGATTACTACGGCCTGGATGATTTTATAGAAATGCTGGATATTGCTGCAAATAATGGGGAGGGATATAAAACATTCTATCCAAGTGATGATAAATGGGAAGAGTATAAAGGAATATGCCAAGATGTGCTGAATAGTATGGATGAAATGTATAAACCATTAAAAAATCCGCCCTCAGAATGCCAAAGAGAATATGACCTTGCGGGAAAAATAGATGCGGCAGCAAGAAGGTTGATAACGATTCGGATAGCAGCAGGAGAAACAGAGGATCAAAGTAGCTCTATGACGCTCACATACAAATCTCTAGCCGAAGATGCAAAAATGGAATATATAGATGCGGTGATCGAACTTAGTGATTATTTTAAAAGTATCGACTATGTATATTCGCTGGAAACAAATACCTAAAACCATAAATAAAACCGCCCCCAAGAAGGCGGTTTTATTTTGCGAGAACAGAAGGGCGCTCGGAGAACCGGGCGTTTTTTGTTATACAAAAAAAGAAAGGAAAAAGGAATGGAAAAGACAGTAAAAATCGGGAACCGGAAGGTTCGGCTGAAAGCAAACGCCATGCTGCCTCTGTTATATCGGGAGTACTTTGGCGAAGAAATTTTCAAGGTGCAGATGAGCATTTTCGGATTGGTCAACGAAAAAATGGAAATCAACCTGGGAGCGGGGATCGATACCGTCGGGATCATGAAAATGGTCTGGTGTATGGCCAAGGCGGCTAATCCGCAGGCAAAGCCATTCCGGGAATGGGTAGAAGAAATCGGCGAATTTCCGGTGGTGGATATCATCAAGGAGTGCATGGAGCTGCTCATGGTCAACATGACCTCGCTGACAAAAATAAAAAACGCCGGCGCGGCGGAGAGCTGACCACGCAGAACTACATTGCTGCTGTGATAAGTAACGGCTTTTCCGTCGCAGATTTAGAGCATATGAGCGTTGGCATGGTGATGGACGTGCTAAGCGAGTTCATCCCGGAGGAGGACAGAATCCGGATTGCCACCCAGGCAGATATCGATAAATATTTATAAGAAGGAGGGGAAAGAGTGGCGGCAGACAAACTCAAAGGAATTACAATAGAAATAAACGGAAATGTTCAGCCCCTCACTGCCGCGATCAAAGAGGCGACTAAGGCATCCACGGGTCTAAACAGTGAACTAAATTCGATCAACCGGCTGTTAAAAAATGTAGACCCCGGAAACATCGATTTGCTGAAGCAAAAGCAGGCGGTTTTAAATACGACCATCGACAGCACAAAAAAGAAGCTTGAACTTTTGGAAACTGCATTTGCCAACGCTAACCCGAAAGAAGTCGGCGAGGCGCAATACCGGGAGCTGGAACGGCAGATCATCAGCACCAAAGATAAGCTTTCTTCCTATGAATCCCAGCTTCGGGAGACGGAAGATGCGATCTCAAAGGTTGAGAAAGAAACCGGCGAAGCCGCAGAAGAGACAAAAGATTTTGGAGAGCAGGCGAAGAAAAGCGGAGAAGAGACGAAAAAGCTCTCCGCAACGTCAAAGGTCGCCTTTGCTGCGGTGGGAGCAGCGATAGCTGGCGCGGCAGCTAAGCTGGGGTCTTTTCTGGTGGATTCTGTAGAAGCGTCAAAGGAACTGCGGGGAGACCTTTCCAAACTGGAGCAGAATGCGAAATCCGCCGGCATGAGCCTGGAGGATGTGAGCGGATCCCTGGAATACCTGGTGGGAATCACAGATGAGACGGACTCCTCCGTGGAGGCGCTGTCCAACCTGATGGCGGCGGGGTTTAAAGGCCAGGGGCTTGCGGATGCGGTGGAAACCCTGTCCGGAGCGGTACTCAAGTTTCCGGACACCATCAAAATTGAATCCCTGGCGGATTCCTTGCAGGAGACGCTGGCAACGGGAGCGGCGACAGGCCAGTTTGCCGAGGTGCTGGACAGGTGCAGGGTTTCGGCGGATGATTTCAGCGCAGAGCTGGAAAAGTGTACCACCCAGGCCGAAAGACAGGAATTGGCACTGAAAACGCTTTCCAATGCAGGGTTGAAAAAGATCAGCCAGGACTATAAGGCGGCCAATGCAGATATGCTGGAATACTCTGCGGCGCAGCTTCGATATGAAAAGTCTGTTGCGAATCTGGGAAAGGCCATGCAGCCAGCCATGACGGCGTGGAAAAACGAAACGGCGGAGCTGAACGAGGCGCTGGCGGATGTGGCGCAGAGTGCGGATTTTGAACGCCTAATCAAAAAAGCATCATCGGAGCTGGACAGTCTGGTCAAAAAAGTGCTGCCGGGGCTGATCGATACGCTGATTTTTGTGGTAGATAACGGCGACACGGTTCTGACCATCATCGCATCCATAAGCGCAGGGATGGCTGGATGGAAAGCAGGGCAAGGGGTTTCCTCCCTGGTATCGTCTTTTCAAGCACTTATTGCAGGGATCAAAGGGGCGGATGCGGCGCAGAAGGGCCTGAATGGCACCATGGCGGCGAATCCCATAGGGTTAGTTTTAAGCGCAGTGGCGGCCCTGATTCCGCTTCTGGCGTCGTGGAGCCAAGGAACCATACAAATATCCGAAGAAACGCAGAGGCTTGTGGATACCAGCAAAGAAATCGAGGAAACGGCGAAATCGAGCGCCGCCGCATATGAAGAGACCACATCCAAAATCAATGCTCAGGCGACAGCGGCCCATCAGTATGTGGATCAGATGGAGGAAATTAAAAAGTCCAGCCTGAGTGCAGAAGATAAGCAAAGAAAACTGTCTATTATTGCCGGAAAACTTACTTCCCAATATCCGGAATTGGCGGACGAAGTGGCCAGGTATACGGACAATACGAATGCCAGTGCGGATGCGTTAAGAAAAGCCATTGATAAAAGTAAAGATTATTATTTGGAGCAGGCAAAACTTAAACGGCTCACCGAACTTCAAGAGGAAGCCGCAAACGCGGAATGGAATTTGATAGAAATTCGTACAGCAAAAGCTGCAAAACAAAAGCAGCTTAATGAAATGGAAGAAGAGTATGCCGAAATTGTAGCGAGTTCAAATGATTTTCTGAATGAAAATAACGAGCGTGCCAATGAACTGGAAGTGAGCATGACAAGGTTGTCAAAGGAGATTGGCGCACTTAGCGAATCCGAAACGAAAATGGCCGAAGAATCTCAGAAATATAATGAATCTCTTGAGATGACGCAAGCGGCTATAGAAGAAACGACAGGAGCAACGCAGGAATTAAGTCAGGCGGATGCTGAACGCCTTATAGCGTTGCAGGAAAACGGACAAAAACTGACCGAAGAACAGCAAAAGCAACTGGATGCCTGGAGGACAAACAACGAGGAGACATACAACGAAATCCAAAAAGCCAACGAAGAACAGCGGGCCGCCCTGGAAGAACGGGTCGGATTGGTCACCAACGCATATGAGCGGATCAATCAGGGCACAAAGGTTTCGGTGCAGGACATGATAAAAAATCTGAACGCAAATGCCGAAGCCACAGAAAAATGGACGCAAAATATGGCGACACTGGCCGGTTCTAACCTGGACAAGGGGTTTCTTGCGGAGCTTCGGGCGAAAGGCCCGGAAGCCGGGGCGCAAGTACAAGCCATGGTGGATTACATGAAAAAGGCTGGCGATAAAGGTTTTACGGACTTTAATGCGGCGCTCACTCGCGCGGCAGATGCCGGCGTAAAATCCATGAACGCGGAATTTACGGGAAGCGACAGTACCCAGGGTGTGAGCCAGATGGTGCAAAACAATTCCAATGTGATATCGCAGGATACGTCCATTTCCAGCGAATTGGTGGACAAGATTGCTTTCGCAAAGGGAGAGGCAACCAAAGCCGTATCCCGCCAGGGGTTTGATTCCGTAGGAAGCAGCATTGTAGCCCATGTGGCCAAGGGGATCACGGATGCCAGCCAAAAGGTATATAACGCGGTGAACGCCATGGTGTCCGGCATAAAGAAGCGCATCAACGTGAATATTTCAACGTCGTCCAGCGGCAGCAGCGTCCGGGTGAAGGGTTTTGCCAGCGGCGGCATCCTATCCCGCGAACAGATTATCCGCGTTGCCGAGCGGGGGCCGGAGGCCGTGGTGCCCCTGGACCGGCTGGGCGGCATCGTGGAGGGGGCGATGCGCCGGGTGGCGGCATCACCGCAGATGGGAAGCGCAGCTCCCGGCGGACAAACGGCATCCATCAGCGTGACAGTGGGGACTTTTATTAACAACACAGACGCAGACATGGAAAAGCTGACGACACGCATGGCGCAGTCCTTGCAGGAAAAAATCAACCGGAGGAATCAGATATGGAACACCTGAGCTTTTTTGAGTATGCGGGAAAGCGTTCTTCGGATTTTGGAATCGTGATATCTGCTGTCCCGGATATCCCCATTGCGCAAAGGGATATAGACACCGTAGTGATTCCGGGAAGGGATGGAGTGCTGACCATAGACAACGGGCGATTTGACGAGATTCAGGTCGTATACAACTGCTGGGTATATCACTGCGGCAGAGCAGAGAAGGCCGCCTCTCTCCGGCGCATCAAGGCATGGCTGGGAAAAAATAGCGGCGCTTATGACTGCTTGGCGGATACATACGATCCGGAATACTTTTGGAAGGCGCGCTTCTCTGGAAGTCTCACGATCATAGAAGAGGCACCCAGTGTGACAACCTTTGAAGCGGAGTTTTCCGCGCATCCGTTCAAGTTTTCTTTGGAAGGGGAAGAACTTCGGGAGTACCAAAAGACGGACATCATTTTTAATCCCGAGGCGTTTCCTTCGGAGCCATATATCCGGATCACGGGATCGGGGGATATGGCTCTGGCGGTGAACGGGCAAACCTGGGAGCTGAAGGGCGTGGATGGCTACATTGAACTGGACAGTATGACGAAGAACACTTTTAAAGGAAGCGAGAACTGGAATGCCCAAAAACAGGGGGAGGGATATCCTGTTTTTGGGCCCGGAAGCAATTCTCTGGAAGTCACGGGAAACGCTGCGAAAATCGAAATAAAGCCAAGATGGAGGACGCTATGACACCCATACTTTATGAAAACACGGAAACCGAATTTGTATCCGATGGAATCGGAACCTTAACAGATGCCATATCCTGCGTGGTGACAGAGGAAAGAAACGGGGCCTTTGAATTGGAAATGGCCTATCCTATGGACGGCATGCACTTTGATAAAATTGCGCGCGGACAGTACATCAAAGCGAAACCAAACTCCCATAGCGACCCGCAGATTTTTCGGATTTACCGTATCACACGGCCCATGAACGGAAACATCACGGCATATGCAGAGCATATAAGCTATGAACTGGCCGGAAACATGGTTTTGGGGTTCTCGGCAAAGGGGACGGTTCTCTCCATGCTGGAGAACCTTTTTTCGGATGCAGTTTTTTCGACGCCCTTTACACCGCATACAGACATGAGCGCCACCGGAGAAGTATCTATCGGGGAGCCGTGCAGCATCCGCGCCTGTCTGGGAGGAAAAGAAGGATCATTTCTGGATACATTCGGCGGGGAATACGAATTTGACAACTTCGATGTGACTTTATGGCAGCACCGGGGAGAAGATCGGGGCGTTTCCATCGAGTATGGGAAAAACCTGACAGATGTATCCCAGGAAGAAAATATCGAAAGCACCTACACTTCCATTATCCCCTATGTGAAAAGAAATGTGAACGGGGAGGATATATATACCTATCTTCCGGAAAAATATCTGGATGCGCCCAACGCCGGAATTTTTCCGAGAAAGAAGGCGCTGCTTGTTGATTTTTCCAGTAATTTTGACCAACAGGAAGAAGTGGACACACAAAAACTTGCCGAGCTGGGGGAAGCGTATATTGAGAACAATGCGATTGGCATCCCCAAGGTAAGCCTCAACGTTTCTTTCATAGACCTTAGAAAAACGGAGGAATATAGAAATATTGCTCCCCTGGAAGAAGTGCGCCTCTGCGATACGGTAACCGTAAAATTTCCCGCGCTTCAGGTGAATCAAAAGGCGAAAGTCATAGCGACCGTGTATGATGTTCTGATGGAGAGATATGATTCCATAAGCATTGGGGAGACGAGATCGAACTTCGTAAACGCATACACGGGCTTTACGCAGGATACTGCTGTGGCAGAAAATAAAATTCCGGGGCAGATAGCGAATGCAACCCAGCTCATTACCGGAAATCGCGGCGGCCATGTAGTCATAAAGACGGACACAAACGGAAAACCAACGGAAATTCTGATCATGGATACCGACGACGTGGAAACCGCCAAAAACGTCTGGCGGTGGAATCTGGGCGGGCTGGGATTTTCGGACAGCGGATATGAGGGGCCTTATGACAAAATCGCGCTGACGATGGATGGCGCGATCAACGCAGATTTAATTACTGTGGGAAACATGGCAGCAAGCGTTATTCGTGGAGGAGTCCTTACTAGCTTGGCGGGAGGCTTGGCCATGGATCTGAATGAAGGGTCTTTTATCCTGAAGAATGATGACAGCAACTATAGTATGAGCTTGCGTGAGAGTGGCCTGCGCGTCATAAATAAGGATAAAGTAAGGGCCACGCTTAGTCCGCTTGGAACTTTTGTCTTATATGGGCAAGAAGATGGAGACCCGATAACGGGCATAACTTATATAGGGATTGATACCACAAATGCAAGCGTAGCCGGACAGTTAACATTCAAAAACAAGCTTTGCTCCTGGGAGTATGACAGTGCGCGGCAGAAATATATCCTTGTGGGTGAGGATATCGGATAAGGAGGCAATATGATCGAAAAAAGAATATCACTGGAGGCATGGCAGCACAATGGCAAGATGCCGCCCCCTATGCTGCTGGTTCAGGGGGAAAGTTTGGGAAGGAGTATATATATGCGCCTGTTGAGTGGCGGGGTTCCCATAGACCTATCGGGAGCGACCGTCACTTTTTATTTCAAAAAGCCCTCTGGACTGGAGGAGTACCTTCCCGCAGCTATAGAAAATGAGGCTGAAGGGGAAATACTTGTGGAAATGACGAGCCAATCCTGTGCAGAAGCCGGCGAAATTCGGAATACAGAGGTGCGGATTTCTTTTGCTGATGGAAAAAATGCGCGGATTTTAGGCCCCCGGCTGATGATCGAAGAAGGGATGAATGACGACGCCATTCTTTCATCTAATGAATATCTGGCATTGGATGAAGCCTTACAAGAAGTCGAAGGACTGATGGGCAGCGTTATGAAAAAGGAGGTCTATGATACCAATAATAACGGGATTGTAGATAATTCGGAAAAATTGGGCGGGGAAACCGCATCCTGGTATCAGGACAAAATCACGGTCCTGGAGAACGGCTTGGCGGATACCGACGAAAAAGCAGCAAACCTCTCCAACCCGAACCTCCTAATCAACGGTGGGCTTGCGGTATGGCAGCGAGGGGAGAGCTTCACGTTTGCGCGGACGGGATACGGCGCCGGAGGATATACGGCGGATCGGTGGCGGGTCTGGGCGAACGCGGACGGCACGGGCGGAAACATCACCGTGACCAAAGCGGCGGATGGGATGCACGTGGAATCCGACGGGGCGGCCTTTATGGCTTACCGCTTTGAGGACGCAGAGCTTTCGCAGCTGAGCGGCAAAAGCCTGATCCTCTCCTACAGCAAAAATGGCGTTGTGACCAGCAAGGCGCTAACCCAGATCGAAAACGCGATTACGATTACTCTGCTGTCATCCGCAGGCACGGTCACAATCAACTGGGTCAAATTGGAGATTGGGGAAGAGGCGACGCCGTATGTGCCAAAGGGATATGGCGAGGAGCTGCTGGCGTGTATGAGGTATTACCAGAAGACGGGGACGGTGTTCTGCCCGGGATATATTACGGTAGGCGGAGCGAGCTTCACCTACATGCCGCCGGTGCCCATGCGGAGCGTGCCGACCATCGGCGGGAATGTGAACGACATAACGGTGCGGCCGGTGGATAGTGACGTAATCTATGAGCAGACGGTGGGGATATCGTCGTCGCAGTCTTCGGGGGATGCTCTGTATTTGACGACGACGGCGCCGGGAGTGACGGCCAACCGGCCGTGCGTGGTACAGTTTTCGGGGCTGACATTGGATGCGGAGGTGTATTCATAATATGGAAGAAAAGGGATGGAAGGTGTATATCAGCACGAATGAGGAAGGCGCCGTGACGCGAATCTTTTCGGACGCCTTTGAGCAGCCGGGAGAGGGGGCGGTGCTGATCGACGAGGGAAGCGGGGACGTATATGTTCACGCCCAAAGCCACTATCTGGCAAAGGATATCCGGGACGAATACGGGCGGGCCAACTACCGCTGGACGGGGGAGGCCCTGGAGGAGATTCCGGAGGAGGAGAAGCCGGCGGCCCCGGCCCCCGGCAGGAGCGAGCTGGAGATATTGCGGGAGACGGTGGACGTGCTGGTGATTTCCGCGCTGGGAGGGTGAGAAAGATGTTTGAGACTCTGAACCGATTGTATCATGACGGGTCTATTGGAATAGAACAACTGGAAAATGCCGTGACAAAAGGGTGGATCACATGGGAGGAAAAGACATATATTGAAAGTATACAGGAAAGTATACAGGAGGTATATTGAAATGACAAAACTAAACGAGTTTATCGAATATTTGAACCAGGAAGTGCAGCATGCATCGCTGTATGCATGGGGCGGTCAGGGAGAAGCGGCGACTCCGGCGGCCATTGAGCGGCGGGAAAGCGAGGAAAACAACCGGGAGCGGGTGATGCGGCTCTATGAGCAGCGGATATCCCAGGGATATGGCGAAATGAAGCTGTTTGACTGCTCGGGGCTGGGGACGTATTTCCTCTACAACCAAAAGAAATGGATTCCGGGGGACACAACGGCCAACGGCCTGAAGGGGAAATGCGCGATGCTTTCCCGAGGCGAGCTGAAAAAAGGCGACTGGGTGTTCCGGGTATACCAGACGGGCAAGGATAAGGGAAAAGCCTATCACATCGGATATATCGTGGATGATAGTCTGAACGTCATCGAAGCCAAGGGGCGGGATGACGGCGTGGTGAAGCGGAGCCTGAATGCCAGCGGGAGCGGCTATTGGAACGCCTATGGGCGGCCGGAGCTTTTCCGGGAGGAAATTGAAGGAGCTTCCCCGGAGGATGGCATGGTGGAGGTTCTGGGGGGCTCGGTGAACGTGCGGGCCGGGGACAACACGGAAACGGCGATATTGGGCGTGGCCCACAAAGGGGACAGCTTTCTTTTGGAGGGCGTGAGCGCATCCGGCTGGTACAAGATCGACTATGACGGGAAGGATGGATATATCAGCAATCGGAGCGATCTGACCCGGATTGCCGGGGACGCCCCGGCCTCCTTCACCGTAGGGCGTTTGCTGAAAAAGACCAGCCCCCTCATGACGGGAGAGGACGTGAAAGATGTGCAGGCTGCGCTGATTGCGAAGGGTTATTCCTGCGGGAATACCGGAGCAGACGGCGAGTTCGGAAGCAATACCCAAAAGGCCGTGGAGGCATTCCAGAAGGCCGCCGGACTGACGGCGGACGGGATCGTGGGGGAAAAGACAACCCAGGCCCTGGGCGGCGAATGGAAAGCCGCCGGGACAACATGGACAGTAAGCCGGATTCTCAAGAAAACCAGCCCTTTAATGAAGGGGGCGGATGTGAAAGCACTGCAAAGCGCGCTGATTGCTAAAGGGTATTCCTGCGGCGGCACGGGAGCGGACGGCGAATATGGGAAGAATACCGAGAGCGCGGTTAAGAGCTTCCAGAAGGCGGCAGGGCTGGCCGTGGACGGCAAGGCCGGGAAGAATATCGTCACAAAACTGGGCGGAAAATGGGAAGGATAAAAGGAGGAAAAACAATGAAAATCAACTGGAAAGTACGGGTAAAAAGCCCGCAGTTTTGGATCGGGCTAGTGGGCGTGATTGCATCGCCGATCCTGGCGTATCTGGGGCTGGGCTTTGAGGATTTGACCACCTGGAGCAGCATAGGGGAGGTGTTTGCGGCCTTTTTCAGTAACCCCTATCTCATCGGCACGGTGGTGATGGCGGTGCTGTCCTTTATCGGCGTGCTCACCGACCCAACCACGAAAGGCGTTGGGGACAGCGCCCAGGCGTTGACCTATGAAAAGCCGAAGGAGTAAGGGGAATGAGCAACGAAGTATTCGCGGCGCTGTTGGCGCTGGTGGGGTCTATGATGGGATCGCTGGGTGGAATCCTGGCGTCCGCCCGATTGACCAATTTCCGCTTGCAGCAGCTGGAGAAAAAGGTGGAGAAACACAACAACTTGGTGGAGCGGATGCAGGCGGTGGAGGATCGGGCCAAGAGCAATACCCACCGCATTGATACACTGGACGACAAGATGGAAAAAGAGGGGCTATGAGGCCCCTCTTTTTTTATTTTTTTAAAATTTTTCAAAAAAAGTATTGACATTACGACTATATCGTGGTATTATATACACATAAAGAGGGAAACCTCAAAGACGGGAGGAAGAAAAAATGTTGCAGTACACGATCACCGGCAAGACAGAGGAAGAAGGGTACACCGCTATCAGCATTGAAATCACAAAGCAGGAAACGCTTATCGGATATGTCAGCCTGATGGTCGATGAAAACGGAACCTACTTGGAACGGATCGACGTAGAAGAAGAGCTTCGCGGACAGGGATATGGCACCGAGATCATAAAGCACATCAGCAGCGAGTACAGCAATGTTTTTGCCGCTCCTGACAACGAGGACGCCCGCCGCCTGTACGACCGCATTGGATTCGAGATGAACGCGGCGGATTACAGCGATTTTGGATGCTATGTAGACCAGGGATACGGAGTATATAGCTTCTAATAAAGACATATGGAGGAAAGAAAAATGGCAGAGAGATTTGTGACGCACCTTGGCCACAACTACGATCCTGAGTATCTTTGTGAACTGTCTGATGAAGAGCTTGCCGGTGTGATCCGGTCGCTCGATTTCTGGGACGCAGACCTGCTTCGCGACTTATGCTGGCGGGCCGGCATGATCGAAGAGTGGGATGCTGCGGGCGAAGAGTTTGAGACGGTAGCTTTTAAAGCCGCAGAAAAACTTGGCTTGGAGATACTGTGATGCTAATATCTCTAGTAGAGTATGCGGCTAAGCATGGAAAAGAGGCTTCTACCGTCCGTCAGATGGCAGAGCGCGGGGGGTTCAAGACAGCCAGAAAGATCGGACGAAACTGGGCGATAGAGGAAAGCGAGCCATATCCAGATCGGCGCATAAAATCCGGGAAGTATGTGGGGTCGCGGAAGGTAATATCCCCTCAAAAAATGACTGATTTTTGACTGATTGACTGAAAAATACAGGCTAAAATTCAAGAAGAATGGCGAGTAATGAAGAGCGTTAAAAATGCGATTATATAGCTAAAATTTGAAACTGTGTGGAAGATGGTGAATGATGATGAAACACATAAATATGGACTCTTAATCAGGGTGTCCAGGGTTCGAGTCCCTGGAGGCGCACCAAAAGAACCGCTTAACAAAGGGATTTGTCAAGCGGTTCTTTTTTGCATTCTGCCCGAAAAATCAGTTTTGACTGATTTTTGACTGATTTTGAAAAGCATGATCGAGTCGGGAAGCCAGCGTTTTGCTGTCGATTGTGATGTGGTTATATATGTCCATAGTCATCGCTATGGTGCTGTGGCCCAGCAGTTTTTGGGCCGTCTTTAAATCAATCCCGGCTTTTAAAATGTTGGTGGCATAGGTATGCCGCAAAATATGGGGGGTGAATGTCACAAGATCATAATTATCCCCGACAGCTTCATTCAATGTACGGGACAGTTTTCGCCAAAAAGCGTTCCATGCAGATCGGCTCATAATGTCCCCGTCTTTTTTCGTGAATAACTGAAAGCCCGGAAGATGAGTGATATACTCTTTCAAGGCATCCCGCAAAATGGCGGGCATGGGAATTTCCCGGTTTCCTGCATCTGATTTGGGACTTTGCTTAATGAAAGAATCCTTATCCTGCATGACCAAACTGCGTGTGACACGGATCACGCCAGAAGAAAAATCTATATCCTGTTTGCCTAACGCAAGGATTTCTCCCTTACGCAGCCCGGCATAAAGCCCCAGATATATGAAACAACGTTGCTTATCCGTAAGAGGGGCCTTGCTGATGGCTGATAGCTCTATATCGGTCAAAGTCCGTTTCGGTGGAGCTTTTAGGTTGGGTATACTTATGTAGTCCGCAACATTTTTATAGATCAGGTCATTTTCGATGGCGGCCTTAAAAATTTGTTTTAAGGTCAACCGCAAAATTTCAACAGACCGGGTCAACCCCTCTTGTATCTTGGAATTTAGCAGGTTTTGGAGATCGGCAACAGTAATCTTCCGAATGGGCAAGCCAGCAAATGGGGCCTTACAAATGTGATTTCTTACGCATCGTTCATACATGACATAGGTATTATACGGGTAATTTCCCTTATAGGATCTCAACCACTGTTCCGCCCAAACTTCGAGCGATAGGTTGGCATCTGCAAGAACGACACCTCGATTTTTTAAAGATAAAAATTCGGCACATTTTTTGTCAAGTTCTGCCCGGGTCTTTGCATAGATCGTTTTATACTTCGGCCTGCCGTCAAGCTGATAACCCACCTTAAACTGGCGGGCGTACCTTCCGTCGCTTCTTTTTTTATACCTTGCCATAATCGAAAAACCTCCTTCTTGCACCGGGAGGCCCTTCGTGGTAAAATAAAAGCGCACAAAGAGCCGTTGTGGTGATGGTCTTGTGTATTGGCCCTCGATAGGCGCGGCAACGCCTGGGGGCCTTTTTTTATTGATTTTATTGCCGGATGTGCAGTTGGTCTTTTAAGGCATCCTGCAAAACCTGCGAGAAATTGATATTTCGTTCCAATGCAGCGGCATTGAGCCAGGCCGGAAGCGTGACTGTCCGGTTTACAGATCGGTTTATATGCGCCTGCCGAATGGAGGGCATATATACATCGACCAGAACCACCCGTTCATTTTCTGCCGCCTTTATATCAGAAAGCGGCGTAGGGGAGGGGATATCCTCTCCATCTTCTTCCAGCCCGTAGATGGCGCATCCTAAAAGTTCCCGCGCTGATAACAGAGCGTCGTCGTCTGATGTCCCGCTGGTGGCCACATCTAAATCGGGAAACAAGACCGCAATTTCCTGCCCCGGTTCATAAGTGAAAATCGCAGGATAAAAATATCTTTCGACTTTTTTCATAGTATGATCCTCCTATCTATATTGAGAGGGGCCGGGGCTATCTAAATTTTAGCCCCGACTGTCTTTCAATGCTGTCCAGTGTTTTTCTCGGGATGTCCTTATCAGGATGTTTGACCGTTGTTCTTCCCTTTTTTGTTGGATGCTTGAATTGGTGATGGCTTCCAACCACGCTTACTTCAAACCATCCATCGGCCTTTAGCATTTGTATGACCTCCCTTGATGAATAACTTTTCATGAAGCATTCCCTCCTGACACTCTTATAATAACAAATATAAAAGTATTTGTCAATAGGAAAAACAAATATTTTTACAAATATTTTTTACTCTTTCACGATTCTTATAAGCCGCCAAACTTCGCCCAGAACCCGGCATAGCTCCAAATTTTCTCCTTCAATGCGCTTTGGAGCATATTCGGGATTCAACGGTTCCAGTTCCATCCAATCCTCACCATATACATAATTCACTCGTTTTAGCGTAGCGGCATCCGAATCATATAGAACGACGGCGATGGTTCCGCTGTCTACGGTTGTAGTGCGCAGGACAAGAACATGATCTCCCTCGATGAACCTGGGATACATACTGTCGCCCTTTACGCGGAGAACAAAAAACTCATCCGGTTTGCGCCCCCTTAGCCAGCTTATGGGAATTTGTTCATAATCACCCGTTTCTTCCTCTGCTGCCAGACCGCTATACCCGGCGGCAACCTCCCCAATGATGGGGAAGGGATGGGATGGATCATTGTTGGATGTGGTGAGGAGGCTGCCAAAAGAATGCCTTTCTACCAAATCGGCTTTAGAAACACCAAAATAATTCGCCAGTCTTTCAATGCTATCGATTCTTGGATATGTCGCGGCATTGATCCAGTCTGTTAAAGTTGTATAAGGCACTCCAATGGCTTCACAAATATCATTCCGGGTTTTACCTTGCAGCTTCATATAATATTTGATATTCTTAGCCATAGTGTTTTTGTTTCCTAAATTATTGTTCATAATTCACCTCCTTCTTTAATGTTACGATAAATCCGTAAAAAAATCAATAAAAACTTAAAAAAAGCATTGACATAACGGAATAACCGTAGTATTATTGAATTACGGTTAAACCGTAGAACGGAGGTGCATTGATGATTACATTAAAAGCCGCGCGGATAAATGCAGGTTATACGCAGGAGAACGCTGCAAAAAAGCTGGGAATAAGCGTTTATACTCTCGCAAATTATGAAAAGGGGGTTACATTTCCGGATATTCCCGTATTAAAACGTATTGAGCATTTATATAAAATTCCATATAAAGATATTTTTTTTAAAGCATAATTACGGTTTAACCGTACAAATGAATTATGAGGAAACAAAAGAAGGGTAAAAACAAAAATGCTAAAAAAAGAACGCAACTATATCAATGAAGTGCTCGACTATGAGACCAAGTATAAAGCCAATAACGGCGGAAAAAATGGCCACGAGCCAATCATGCTTAAATTGCTTCTTTCTATCTTCATCCGCCTTGGCGATCTGCTCGTCGTATTTGCGTTTCTGTTCGGCGCGCTCCTTCTGATTCTGTTCAAACATATATAATTCATCATTTCCGAGGGTAGTGATGACACAAAACACGCTCAAATCCTCTAAAAGATATTTACATTCAAAATAGCATTTATCTTTCAGGGATTTAAAAGATCGCGTCTTGCGAAATTTGGAGATTGGAATGGGAGACTCCCGGAGGGTGGACAGGTCGGCGTATTCTTGAGGACTAAGCATAAAGATTCTCTCCTTTATATAAAGGATAACACACAAAGAATGAAAGAGGCAATATATGAAAAGGACGTGTGGATTTAATCTTTTTAATAAAAAGGAAACAGGGCTCATGTTTACAAAACGAAATAAGGGAAAAAACGCGATAATTCGAGCCATAATGCTCGAAGCTTTGAAAAATAAAGCCGTTTGCCCAAGACGGGACGACTACATCCTTATAGATGGAGAAAAATACATCCCCATAAACCTATATAAAAATAGCTTTGGGATCATTGAAACGAATTTGATTCGGTATGAAAAGCAGCACTTGATAAATGCCTATATGCGAATAAAAAGCATCGTAGGAGAGGGTCAAGCCCCCGAGGAGGTGCTGAGAGAATTTCTGGATTAAGAAAAGATACTTATTGCCAATGCTGTTATGGAGATTATGACAGGCACAACCCAAGACATGATACGCCAGCGTTTTTCTTCTACTACACAATTCCCGCGAGGGAGTGTAAACCATTTGGTTTTTTTGGTTGTATGAAAAGGGACGGCACCAAAATGCAAGAACGTTCCATCTTCATTTAAGGCACCGATATATGATTCCTGGGCAAGCGATATCAAAAACATTTCGCAATTACCAAAAATCATATGAAGAGATTCGCTGGTTACTCCATCATGGCTATAGATGTACTTGAGAATCCGGTAGTTCTTTTTATCAAAAAATAACATAAAATCACCTTTTGTATTTTACCAGATAATACCACATTCCCATAAAGGAGACAAGAAAATGAGAGAACAAAAACTTGAGATCATAATCATGAAAGCCCTATATAAATGCGATCCAACTAAAAATATTGAATGTTCCAAAGGCATCTGCCTAAAAAATGGTGGCATTTGCGAAATAACGAGCGATACGAAATATGCAGAAAGGGACAAAAATGGAATGGTAATTCCGTCAGAAGAATATTTTGAGTACATCAATCCATATATAAGGGGCCATGTGAGAGAAGGCACTGCGGTACTTATTAAGCCATAAAGGGCCAATACAAAATCCATCACCACAAAAATTTTATGAAAGGAGACGCGTATGGGCAAACCCATCCTAATACGCCCCCACAACCCCAGGGAGGAAATAAAAACCTTAGAAATGGAAAGAAAGATGCTGGAGAAAAGAAAGCAGACGGCAGATGCGAATGGCATGCAGATCCTTGACATGTGGCTGCGGCAAATTGAAAACGAAATTTTAAGTAATCGGGAGAAAACGAGAGTTCAAGATTGAACAGTGAAGAATCGTTGAGAAGCGTTGCGAATGGATGGGAATATAATTTTTATCAAAATTCCCGAATTTGAGCTTTGCTGCTGGAAACAAACAACGATAGATTGGGGGAGAAGAATGAAGAGAATTAGATTGCCGGATTTTTTAACTGAATACGACATGAAAAGAAGTACTTTTGAAAGATTGTGGCACCGAGCCTATGACCCGCTGCCAGCAGTAAAAATTGGTGGGCTGATCTTCATAAAGCTGGATGAGTACTCTGCTTGGGAAGAACGCGAAGGCCAGAGGCAAAAAAGAGCATGAACAAACTAAGCAGGACAGCGTTTCTGGCCCGAATACTGGACAAGCAAGGCGCGAAAAAGAAGAGAAAGGCCGATGAAATCAACAGCTATGTGCAGGGAAGAAGAACGGCCTATTTGCGGGAGCGGAAACGGCAGAAGGGGAGATAGGATGAAAGTATATACAGAAAAAGACCTGGAAGGGTTTGAGAGAGATGATTTTGGGCGGCTGATCTGTCCCAGCGGCGACTATACGCAGATTAAAAGCTTTGGCGAGCGGTGCAGCTTTGGCGAGCGGTGCAGCTTTGGCGAGTGGTGCAGCTTTGGCGAGCGGTGCAGCTTTGGCAAGGGGTGCATCTTTGGCGAGATGTGCAGCTTTGGCAAGGGGTGCAGCTTTGGCGAGTGGTGCAGCTTTGGCGAGTGGTGCAGCTTTGGCGAGATGTGCAGCTTTGGCAAGGGGTGCAGCTTTGGCGAGCGGTGCAGCTTTGGCGAGTGGTGCAGCTTTGGCGAGGGGTGCAACTTTGAAGAGGGACGCGTATCTTGCGGCAGATACGTTGCTGTCGACCGTATCGGAAGCGAGAAGCGGAAGACATACTTTTTCGCGGATAGGGACGGAAACATTTTTGTCCGCGCGGGTTGCTGGTTCAGCGATCTTTCCTCTTTCAAAGAACGGGTGCGAGATGTGCACGCGGGAACCCGTCATGAAAAGGAGTATCTTGCCGCATGCGACCTTGCGGAGCTGATGCTCATGGAGGAAGAGAAATGCCGTTAGCCATCGGAATCGCCGCAGCGGCGGCAGTCGTTTTTGGAATTGCACTTCTGGCGGACAAGCTGCCGGAGCGGATCATGGAAATGCTGATGAAAATTTTAAGATAGAGAAAGAGCCGCTGACGCGGCCCAATCCCTACGGAATACTACATGTAGTATATCACATCCATAAAAATAATACAAGATATGGAGGGAATAAAAAATGGCAGACATTCCTCGGCAGACACGGCGGGAAAGCTATGAAGCGATGGACAGAGAGACGCGCAAGAGAGAGATTTTGGCGGTTCTGGATGGCCGTGAGATGACGGCGCGGGAGATCGCCAAGAAATTGGGGTTTAAGGAGCGCAACGCGACGGCGCCACGGCTGACCGAGCTGAGAAAGGCAGGAAGAGTGGAACCCTGCGGGATACGGATTGACGGAACGACCGGGAGGCCGGTGACGGTATGGAGGATCATAGAAAATGGGAAATGAAATGAAAGATATCTATTGGGAAACCGTTCTTATTACACTTGGGGCACAAATATATAATTTGGAAGCAAATTTGAACGCTTTCAAACTCAGTGAAAATAACATGAGAACCAGTTTGGATCATTACAGAAATGAGGCGAAGGCGTGGGAGGAAAAATATAACGCACTGGAATCGGAAAAGGACAGATGGGTGGAAAGGTATCGAGTTTTGAGACAAAAATACGCGCCGAGACCAAATGAAACCTGTGAAGAGAGTGAACCCTATGACGCATGAAGGAGACCCGCCCTACATCGTGGCTTACGAAAAGTGGGGCTATGAGCGGGAGCCGGAGGAACCCCAAAGAGAAGATTACGAATACGAAGAAGAGGAGAAAGAGGAATGGCAATTAAAAAACCTTTTGAAATGGCCATGGGAGAGAAAAAAATCCGGATGCTGATTGCAGGATATCCGGGGATCGGGAAAACGACGCTGGCCCTGTCTGCACCCAAACCGCTGCTGATCGACGTGGATAAGGGCGTCCTGCGGGTGAATGCCCGGCACCGGACGGATACGGCGGATGTGCAGACCTATGACGAGCTGCTCAAGGACCTGCGCCCGGAGAACCTGACAGAGTATGAAACTCTGGTGATTGACACGGGAGGGCAGCTTTTAGACCTTATGAAGCCCTGGGCAATCCGGCAGAACGCAAAGAACGGCCAGAAAAACGGGCGGTTGACGATGCAGGGCTATGGCGTTGTCGGAGCGGAATTTGCCCGGTTTGTCAACGATTGTTTTTACAAGCTGAACAAAAATGTGGTGGTGATCTTTCACGCCAAGGAGGAAAAGGACGACGACAGCACGCGGCTTAGAATCCTGGTGGAGGGATCGACCAAGGACAATATATGGCAGCCTATGGATCTGGGTGGTTTTATGGAGATGGAAGGGCAGAACCGTGTCATCGGGTTCACCAACTGCGAGCGGTATTTCGCCAAAGGAACCCATGGAATCCATGGGAAATACACCATTCCCGAGCTGGGGGAGGATACGCCCAATGACTTTTTGACCCGGCTGTTTGAGAAGGTGCAGCAAAACATTCAGGAGGACGCGCAGCGGTATGAGGCCGAGCGAAGAGCCTATGAGGCGGTTATGGAGCGGCTTGTTCCCCAGATCGAGGCCATGACAGCCCAGACGATTCTGGATGTGCAGGCGGCGATCCGGGACGCGGAACACTGCCTGACCAGCGGCAAGGAGGCAAAGCACCGCTTTAAGGAGAAGCTGAAAGAGCTTCGCATGCACTGGGACAAGGAGGCGGGGGCCTATGTATCTGATGACAGCGAGCCTGCTCAATAGCTGGCGCTATCTGCTGCGGGTTGGAGGCGAAGAAGCATGGGATTCTTTTGTGGATACCCTGCTGCGCAAACCCTCCGAGCCGGGAGATGCGGCAAAGATCGGGTTTGCCTTTGAGGAATGGGCGGAGGAAAATTATATACCCACATGGGGCGGATGCTATCAGGTGAAGCTGGCAAAGCCTATGGGTGACTTCCTGATCTATGGGCGGCTGGACTGCCTCAAGGCGGGCGTGGTCTATGACTACAAGTATACGGGACATTACGAGCCCGGAAAATTTCTGCACAACGCGCAAACCCCCATATATCTGACGCTGGTTCCCGAAGCGGAGCGCATGGAGTATGTGGTGACGAACAGCAAAAACTTTACCCCCATCTATACAGAAACATACCGCAGAGACGAGGCCCCGCCACTGGAACCTCTGCTGGAGGAGTTCCGAAACTGGCTGAAGGGGAACGGATTATATGGGACATACTGCGAGAACTGGCAGGCACGGGAGGCATGAAGCATGTCCACCTACATAACCGCAAAGGTGCTGGAAATCGGGGAGGATAACCGCCTGATCCTGGAGGCAGAGGGGGATATCTTCCGAGAGTATATGCACAAGGGGTTCGGTACCGTGGAGCTGCGCATGGACGATGGGCGCACTATCAGCGCCGAACAGCGCCGGAAGGTGTTTGCCCTCATTGGTGACATTGCTCACTGGAACGGGGATGAGCCGGACGACCTGCGCAAACGGCTGGTGTGGGACTTCTGCCGGGAGCAGGACATTCCCCCCTTCAGCCTGAAAACTGCGGATATGACGACGGCACGGGAGTTTATCAGCTATCTTATCGAGCTTTGTTTCCGGTTTGACGTGCCGTCGATGGACGTGCTTCTGCACCGGACGGACGACGTTTCCCGGTACCTGTATTTGTGTCTGGCATACCGGAAATGCTGCATCTGCGGGAAAAAGGCGGATGTGCATCACTGCGAGGGTTCCAAGATCGGAGCGGGAGCCGACCGGAGGAAGGTGCATCACAAGGGCCGGGAGGCCATTGCCCTATGCCGTCGGCACCACTGCCAGATCGAGCAGAAGGGGGATGCGTGGTTCTTTGAGGCGTTCCATGTCTATGGGACGAAGCTGGACGACTATTTGTGCAGGAAATTGAAATTGAAGGTGTGAGAGAAATGGCAAGAAAACGCATGATTGACCCTGGGATATGGAGCAGCGAGGACTTTTCTAAGCTCACCTCCTTTTCAAAGCTTGTTTTTATCGGACTTTTTTCTCTGGCAGACGATGAGGGACGCGGAAAAGCGAACCCCAGCTATCTAAAGTCGATGCTGTTTCCTTATGAGGAAGGAATAAGATCGGCCGACATTAAAAAGACGCTACAGGAGATAGCCTCTACGATGTCCGTCATCTTTTACACTCATGACGAAAAAGAGTATTACGCATTGAAAAGCTGGGGGAGATTTCAGACGATCAACCGTCCGTCGCCGTCAGACATTCCCGCCCCTGCCAGTGATTCAGTGAGCACTCACGGAGGACTCAGTGAGGACTCCGTGAACGCTCATGGAGGAGTCATGACTAAAAGAAAAGAAGAAGAAAAAGAAGAGAAAGGAAAAGAAGAGAAGGGAAAGAAATCATCGGCGGGCAAGCCGCCTGCGCGCTTTGTTCCTCCGACGGTTGAGGAAGTGGCTGCCTATTGCAGAAAGCGGGGAAACGGGATAGACCCGGAGGCGTTTGTCGATTATTACCGGGCAAATGGATGGATACAGGGTAAGGGAAAGCCTATCAAGGACTGGCAGGCATGTGTGCGCACCTGGGAAAAGCGGGAAAAGGAACGCTCTCCCACCAAAGAGCAGGCGGAGCAAAAAGAGGATTGGGGGCTAAAGGATGTTATCCGGTGCTGAGTATATGCAGGCCCGTGTGGAAAAGCTGCGGGCTGCGATTATTGCGGAGTACGGGGAAAAGGGCCGCGCATTTATACAGGAGATCGACCGGAGGAACCAGGCAGAAATGGAGCGGAACGAGCGGTATTCTGCCAGGAGCCGGGAACAGGCGGTTTTGGAGGCAGAGCGGTATAACGCCCAGGAGGGGAACCTCCAGGGGATAGACTGCCCGACGTGCAAAAATCGGGGATATATCGCGGTTCCCAAGCGGAATACCTTTGTCCTGTGGGAATGCGACTGCATGAAAGCCCGGCGGGCGAGGATGCTCATCCAGAAAAGCGGATTGGCGACGGCCATAGAGGAATGCCGGTTGGACAATTTTGAGAGATGGGCGCCCCATGCGGATATCATGCTGGATACGGCCCTGCGGTATCTCTCCAGCGAATCGGGCTGGCTGTTTGTGGGCGGTCAGGTGGGATGCGGAAAGACGCATATCTGTACGGCGGTGTGCGGGGAGCTTTTGAGGCGGGGCGAGGAAGTCCGGTATATGCTTTGGCGGGATGAGGCGGCCCGGCTGAAGGGGCTTTTAAACAGTGATGAATACGCTCTGGAGATGTGGAAACTCAAGAGCTGCGACGTGTTGTATATCGACGACTTTTGGAAAGCCGAGAAGGGGAAGCGACCCACTGCGGGAGATATTCACCTGGCCTTTGAGCTGCTGAATAGCCGGTATGCAGCCCGGAAAAAGACCATCCTTTCCTGCGAATATGACATGAACGGCCTCTTGCAGATCGACGAAGCGACAGGGAGCCGCATTTATGAGCGAACCAAGGGATTCCGGGTGGAGATCAGCCCGGGGAAAGAAAAGAACTGGAGGTTGAAAGCATGAACACACCAGAACCAACCGAAAAAGAATATTTGTTGCAAATAGAGTGGATGCTGCGAAACGTCTGTATGTGCCGGACGGACGCCCAATGGCTGGCCTTTGTCCGGGGCGAGATCGAAAAAAAGCTGGAACAGCTGGCGGCGATGCGTGCCAGAAAAGAACAGGAGAAACAGGAGAAAAAAACGAAAGGACGGAGGGTAAAAGCATGAACAAAGTATTTATTATCGGGCGGCTGACCAAAGCGCCGGAGCTGAAAACAACGCCCAATGACATATCGGTGGCAACGCTCACCGTTGCGGTGACACGGCGGACGAACCGGGAAGAGTCGGACTTTCTGAATGTCGTGGTATGGCGGGGATTGGCGGAGAGCTGCGCCAAATATCTCGTGAAGGGGCAGCAGGCAGCGGTTTGCGGCGAGCTTCGGACACGGAGTTATGACGCAAAGGATGGTTCCCGGCGCTATGTGACCGAGATTCTGGCGGAGGATGTAGAATTTCTGGCCAAGCCCAAGGGGGCGGAGCGGCGGGAAGAACCCAGCGGTATGTTTGCGCCGGACGGCGGGTACATGCCGGATGATGACGATCTGCCGTTCTAGGAGTGGACGATGAGGAAAGCAGAAAACCACCGGGCGCCATGGACGAAAAAGGACGTCGAGCGGCTTAGATCGCTGGCAAAAGCCCACACGGCCAGTGAAATTGCATACATCATGGGGCGAACGATTGGAGCGATACAGACCCAGGCCCGGGAGCGTGGCATCCGGTATGTACGCAAGCCTCATACAAGCCAAGGGGAGCAGCTATGCTGGAGCTGCTATCACGCCACAAACCCGGAAAATGTCTGCCCACGGGTCGGGCTGAAGAAAAACGGGGACATCCGCTGGGGTCTGGTGCCGGGCTGGGAAGTGGAGGAAATGATTGTAGAAGGAGGCGAGACCTTGTGGGTGAAAAAGTGCCCGTTGTTCCGGGAGGGGTGAGGATGACGCTGGGGAGCCTTTTTGACGGAAGCGGCGGTTTTCCGCTGGCGGGAAGCATGTGCGGGATAGAACCCGTATGGGCGAGCGAAATTGAAGCGTATCCTATCCGGGTGACGGCCAAAAATTTCCCGCATATGAAGCATCTGGGGGATATCCGCAAGATCAGCGGAAAAGAAATTGAGCCTGTAGACGTGGTCACTTTCGGAAGCCCGTGTCAGGATTTATCCGTGGCCGGAAAACAGAGAGGTCTTGCAGGAGAGCGATCCAAATTGTTTATGGAGGCGGTGCGGATCATACGGGAAATGAGGGAAAAGAGCTATGGAAATTATCCAGCTTTCGCTGTTTGGGAAAACGTTCCCGGAGCTTTCAGCTCCAACAGGGGAGAGGACTTCCGGACGGTGTTGCAGGAAATCGCACGGACGGCGGAACCGGGGGCCGATATCCCTGGACCTCCGGGCGGAAAATGGAGGAATGCCGGGGAGATCGTGGGCGGAGGGTTTTCCATCGCATGGAGAGTGCTGGACGCCCAATACTGGGGAGTGCCCCAGCGCCGCCGTCGAATCTACCTTGTCGCAGATTTTAGAGGCGGACGTGCCGGAAAAATACTTTTTGAGCGCAAAGGCCTGCGCGGGGATTCTGCGCAGGGCAGAGAGACGGGGAAAAGAACTCCCGGCGGTGCTGAAAACAACGCTGGTGCGGCGGGTTTTGTCGGAAAAGCAAGCGGAAGCGCCGGAAGCATAGGGATGCAGGAGGAAACTTCGCCGACGCTGCGGGCCGGGGTAAAAGCAGACGTATGCATTTATCCGGACACGACGGGAACGCTCTGCGCCAGCGGCGCAGGGCTGAACCGACCCGCCAGACAGGGAAGTGAAGCGGATTTCTGCATCTGCATACAAGGGAACATGGCAGACCGGGAAACGAAGATGAATGGGCCGGGAATTTCAGAAAATAGCATGTATACACTGAACGCAGCGGATCGCCACAGTGTTTGCTACGGAATGCAGGGCTTTGGATCGTATAAAGAATCGGAGAAAGGGAAAAGCCTGCTGGCGAGTGACGATATTACTTCGGGAGACGTCATAGTGGAAGGGGAATCTGTTGTGCGGCGGCTTACGCCGCTGGAATGCTGCCGGCTGCAGGGGTTCCCGGACTGGTGGTGCGACGGTGTGGAAGGAAGCGATTCTGCGCAGTATAGGATGTGGGGAAACGGAATTGCCCTGCCGTGCGCACTGTATGTAATGGAAGGAATTGCGGAGAATGCTGGAAATCATACTGCCCATCCGGGTGACGGCGAAGGCCTACGGGTTTAACGCGGTGTATGCGGGGAAGCACTGGGGAAAGAGAAACGCGGATGCGGCGCGTATCCATGAGAAAGTGTGGGCGGAGCTGGTGGCGCAGAAAATTCCCAGAAAGCCCCTGAAAGGACCGGTCATACTGGAATTTTACTACAATTCGCGTCTGGACTGCTCCAATCACGGGTACATCACAAAACTGATCGAAGATGGCCTGAAGGGCTGGGTGATCGAGGACGACGACCGGAAGCACGTCAAGGGGATATACCAGGGCTTCTGGCAGGGAGAGGGCGTGAAGGTAAGAGTGAGGGAGGAAGAAAAGAGATGAAGTGCGAAAAGTGCGGGAAAGAGATCGATTATTTAAGTATTGACACGTTTGATTGGGATGGAAGCGATAGCTTTGAAACGCTCCCCATAACGGAGGATACAGATGGGTCGGTTTATGTGGACGTGGAACCGAATTGGACCGGATATGGACTTTCGGAAGAGGAAATGCCGGAAACAATCCGCTGCCCGGAGTGCGGACAATTTCCATTGGAAAACAGGGAAATACATGCCCATGACATGGTAAGAGTGGTGCTCTTTAGAAAAGAGTACGAGGCAGATGCACTTTTGGCGGCGTGGAATCGCCGGAGAGATGCACCGATCCGATGCGAAAACTGTAAGCATGCGTCCCATCTGCATGAAGGAGAAAGCCTGGAAATATGCGGATACCTATGCGGACTTACCGAGCAGGAGATGCGGGCGGAGGATTTTTGCAGCAGGGGAGAAAGGATAGAAGAAAATGAGTGAGTATTATGGCATTGCGGCTAACCGTTTGCGAGAATTGGCCAAGGCAGACAAGGAAGGGCGATGCGTGATTTTGCCGTGCAAAGATTGGCTCGAAATTGTATTTGGGGATCAGGAAACTTTCTATAAAATAGAATCCAGGGACATTGAAAACCCACTAATAGAAATCACCGTATGCAACGAAGAACGGTTTACATGGTACGGCGGATGGGAAACCGTTGTGATAATAGGAACAGACGAAAATGGCTTTTATGCTGAGATTTCGCCGGAAGATATCGGAAAAACCGTATTCCTCACCCGTGAATCCGCCGAAGAAACGTTAAGGAGGATGCAGAATGAGTGAGTATTTAGAGCGTGAAACAGCTATAAACATTGCGGATCATGCAATTCTGGAGCATCCCTATGATAAAGATTCGCAGAGGCCGGAGACATATTCGGATTACAATCAGGGATGGAGTGATGCTTGCAATCATATTCGTGCCAGGCTGGCGTATGTGCCCGCCGCCGATGCTGCGCCGGTGAGGCATGGACGGTGGATATACGGTGAAGATATAGACATTCAGTGTTCCGTTTGTGGAGTGGATGCCCTGACAGAAGGAGACTATCGCCAAACACGGTCGAATTACTGTCCCTACTGCGGCATGGAACTGAAGGGAAGAAGATAGATGGAAGGAGAGGTAACGAACAATGATTAACGCCAAAGGAGAATGGATTTACACAAATGCTGAAATTGCATACGAGCTAGGTCTTTCCCCTGCTACGATCAATGCAATCGGGAAAAGGCTTTACGGGAACAGGATAGCGCATTGGACAATTACAGATGTGCAAAGGATTGTAGAATATATCAAGAGCATTTCCGTAGAAGAGGACGCAAGGCGGCTTGCCCTGCTACGAGAAGTCGTTGCAAAAAGCGGACATGAAAAACAGGAAGATGAAAAATTAAAAGAACAGGTTAGAAAAGACTTATACAAGGTGAGATAGGAGCCGAAGGAAAAGGAATAGAAACGGAGGTATTAAGTTTGAAAATTGAAAATCAGTACGAAACCGAATCAAGGTATGTTTTGGAACTTATCAAAATGAACATAACTCAGCTATTGGAGATAGCGCTTGCAACAACGGACGAGCACATTGACCGCCATTATGGCGGTGAAATGGATTTGTTAATGCTGATTGACGGTTACATGGATTTATGCGAAAAGTACATGGTGCTTTCTGGGTCTAGAAGCCCGAGGAGGGAATGAGCAATAATGATTGAGTATTTAGAGCGTGAAACAGCTGTAAACATTGCGGATCATGCAATTCTGGAGCATCCCTATGATAAAGATTCGCAGAGGCCGGAGACATATTCGGATTACAATCAGGGATGGAGTGATGCTTGCAATCATATTCGTGCCAGGCTGGCGTATGTGCCCGCCGCCGATGCTGCGCCGGTGAGGCATGGACGGTGGATATACGGTGAAGATATAGACATTCAGTGTTCCGTTTGTGGAGCAGATGCCCTGACAGAAGGAGACTATCGCCAAACACGGTCGAATTACTGTCCCAACTGCGGAGCAAGAATGGATGGATAAAATGAAATGGACTGAGGACGACAGGGACGGATATAAAGTCACCTGTTCCGAGTGCGGCAGAGAGGCGCCGCTTGACAGGGAAAGCGGGGAGTATATAAAAATGCGGCGCTGCCCTTACTGCAAAGGGAATACGGACAGGCCGGAGCAGGGAAGGCTGGGGGAAGGATTGAGATAGAAAAAGAGCAGCACCCACGCTTCCGGTGGTATACTGCCCTGTATGATGTATGCTATATCTAGTATACCATAGGGAGGCGGAGCTGCATAGTGGAAAAAAGAGGAAGATACAGGATTGATTGGGACAGCCGTGTTATCGTCTTGAAATATGTTCGGAAATACGAAGAATACAAGGCATGGCTGGCGGAAGAACGAAAACGGATCATGGAGCCAAGCCCGGCGCAGATAGACGGGATGCCGCACGGGACGACACCGGGAGACATGACAGCGGCGGCGGTGGAGGCGCTGGAAAGGCTGGAACTGCACCAGCGGGCGCGGATCGTGCGAGCGATAACCGCGGCAAGAGAGCAGATCGGAGCAGACATCCCGGACGAGAAGGAACGGGAGAAGCTGCGGAATGCGATCTGGCTTTCCTGCCAGAACGGGCGGCGCCACAACTTTGACACCTTTGCGGGCACGGTGGCATGTGAGAGAGCGCAGTTTTATCGATATAAGAATTTGTTTCTGAAAGATATAAAACAATCGCTGGGAATTTGAAAACGTGATACTGGGCAACGAAAATAAGTGGTATAATCGTATTGTGTAAAAGAATCGGAAAGTAGAAAGCGCCTCTCCTATGGGAAGGCGCTTTTGTTATGGGAAAGGGTGACAGAATGAACCTATACAACACGAGCCACTGCATGGACAAGACGGCGGCTGAGGCGATACAGAAGGCGGATCGGAGCGGATACCGGGATAAGCGTGCCATGGAGTTTATCAGCATGGTTCACCGGCTGGCAAAGATGGCAGGATACAGAATTGAGGAACGGATAGTCCTCACGGATATGCAGACGGGGAAGGAATACAGATAAGCATGAACTACCAGAGCAAGCGATGGGAACGGACGCGGCAGGCGATTCTGCGCCGGGACGACTACTTATGCAGAGAGTGTAAAAGATACGGAGTAAGCGCAGAGGCCCGAGAGGTTCATCATATCCTCCCGGCAGAGGAGTGTACGGGAAGATATGCGCGGCTGCTTTATGACAGCCGGAACCTGATTTCTTTATGCAGCCGGTGTCATGGGATGATGCACGTTCGGTGGCGGAAAGAATTGAGCGAAAAAGGATTTGCATTGCTGAAACGGAGCGGGGTGCTGGATATCCCCCCTCTTTTTGATTTTTAAAAAATAATTTGGGATACCGAGGAGAGGGGTTAATGCCAAGTCCTATGCCCTTGAAATCGGGCAGTATTGGTGGAATGAA
>OODG01000290.1_pt1 | contig 35819 bp, 28 predicted proteins | sample 1671621 | NCBI WGS metagenome assembly OODG01 (sample SAMN06348175, study PRJEB24527) | human gut metagenome | biome: human gut; feature: ankylosing spondylitis patient; material: feces | host: Homo sapiens | place: China | collected 2015-10 | reverse complement strand
ATATAGAACTTGGTATCCCGGTCGATATACTTCTCCGGGATCACAGGCTTCACCACCGTGTCGATCACAGCCTCCCGCAGCTCCTCAATGGCGATGTCGGGGCTGTGCTGGGTGGACACCACGATGGCAGGGCAGCGCAGGACGTTGCCCTGGGCGTCATACTCCACGGTGACCTGGCTCTTGCCGTCAGGCCGCAGCCAGCTCAGCTCACCGCTCTTGCGCACCGCCGCCAGACGGCGGCACAGGGCGTGGGCCATGGCGATGGGGGCGGGCATCAGCTCGGGGGTCTCGTCGCAGGCGTAGCCGAACATCATGCCCTGGTCACCGGCGCCGATGTCCTCGTCGCTCTCGCCGTCCACGCCCATGGCGATGTCCTTGCTCTGCTCGTCGATGGTGGTCATGACGGCGCAGCTCTGGGCATCAAAGCCGTAGGCGGGGTCGTTGTAGCCGATCTTGTCCACTGTGCGGCGGACGATGCCGGGGATATCCACATAGCAGCTGGTGGAGATCTCACCCATGACCATCACAAGGCCGGTGGTGGTCACCGTCTCACAGGCCACCCGGCCATAGGGGTCCTGGGCCAGGATCGCGTCCAGCACCGCATCAGAGATCTGGTCGCAGACTTTGTCGGGATGTCCCTCGGTAACAGATTCAGAAGTAAAAATACGATGTGCCATTTGTTCTCCTTTCTTTTTGCTATGCAGAGGCATAGCAAAATTGCCCTGTGCCGCCTCCGGCGGCACGGCATGAAATTTCAGCGCGTGGGCCGGGGAGGGCCCACATGCGCAAAACTTCATGCGCGGGCGGCTTTTATTTTTTTGTGGTGCGCACTATGCGCATGAAAGTTTGCAGGCAAAACGAGAAAAACACGCGCCGTCTTACCGACGGCGCGTGCTGAAAACGGGTGGTTTTCCTCATCTTGCGTTTCCGCCGGAATTGGCACCTTGCACCCCGCTGGGGCAGGTTGCCGTGGCTTCATCGGGCCGTTCCCTCCGCCACTCTTGATAAGGGATGAAATTGTATGGATCAATGATCCGGAAAGTTATTATAGGCTGATTACACCCTGTTGTCAACAGAAATTCTAAAAATTCTTTCGTTTTTTTGCAGTTTTTCTCTCCAAAAGGGGTCCTTCTCCCGACGGGAGGCGGTTGCCAAGGGGGCAGGGCTGTGATAGAATGGAGCAGACTTTGGCCGGACAGGCCGGGAGAGGAGGAGAGGTCCATGCTCAAGCGGGTCTATGTGGAGATCACCAACGTCTGCAACCTCTCCTGCACCTTCTGCCCCGGCACCCGGCGCTCTCCCGCCTTCATGGCCCCGGCGGACTTCGCCCTGGTGCTCCGCCGCCTCCAGGGCGTCACAGAGCACATCTATCTCCACGTCATGGGGGAGCCTCTGCTCCATCCGGAGCTTCCCACCCTCCTGGCCCTGGCCGGAGATGCGGGGTACAAGGTGTATGTCACCACCAACGGCACCCTTCTGGGGGAACGGGGCGCTCTGCTCCTGACCGCCCCGGCGGTGAAAAAGGTCAGCGTCTCCCTCCACAGCATGGAGGGGAACGGCGTGGAGGCCCTGACGGACTACCTGGAGGCTGTATGGGCCTTCGCCCAAAAGGCCCCGGCGGCAGGGATCATCTGCGCCCTCAGGCTGTGGAACCTGGGGGGCGCCGACCGGCGCAACGGGGAGATCCTCTCCTTTCTGGAGGGCAAGCTGGGGGCCCATCCCCTGGAACTGCCTCAGCCCCGCCGGGGCAGCTGGCGGCTGGGGGAGAACCTGTACCTGGAACAGGCGGAACGATTCGACTGGCCGGATCTTGCCGCGGCGGAGCAGGACACCCGATTCTGCCTGGCCCTCCGGGACCAGGCGGCGGTACTGGCGGACGGCACGGTGGTGCCCTGCTGCCTGGACCACGAGGGGGACATCCCCCTGGGGAATATATTTGCTGCCTCCATGGAGGAGATCCTCGCCTCTCCCCGGGCCAGGGCCCTGTATGAGGGTTTTTCCCAGGGAAAGCCGGCGGAGGCATTATGCCGCCGGTGCGGCTTTGCCACACGGTTTGGATAGGAGGGCGCTGTGGAACAGGAAAAAATCGACCTTCTCCGGGCCACAGGAGCTCCCCTTCTGGCCTGGTACGGAAAAAACCGCCGGGATCTGCCCTGGCGGCGGACAAGGGACCCCTACCGGATCTGGGTGTCGGAGATCATGCTCCAGCAGACCCGGGTGGCGGCTGTGATCCCCTACTATGAGCGGTGGATGGCGGCCCTGCCGGATGTGGCGGCCCTGGCGGCGGTGGAGGAGGGGGCTCTGATGAAGCTCTGGGAGGGCCTTGGCTACTACAGCCGGGCGCGGAACCTCCAAAAAGCCGCGAAAATGATCGTAAACGACCTGGGCGGGGTCTTTCCCTCCTGCCGTGAGGCGCTGCTGGCCCTGCCGGGGGTAGGGGAGTACACCGCCGGAGCGGTGGCCTCCATTGCCTTCGGGCAGCGGGTACCGGCGGTGGACGGCAACGTCCTGCGGCTGGCGGCCCGGGTGGCGGACATCCGGGGGAACGTACTGGACCCCAAGGTGAAAAAGGACATTGCCGCCGCCATGGAGGAGGCGGTACCGGCAGCGGACCCCGGAGGTTACAACCAGGCCCTCATGGACCTGGGGGCCACGGTGTGCCTGCCCAACGGCCAGCCCCTGTGTGAAAGCTGTCCCCTTCGGGATCTGTGCCGGGCCAGGGCCCTGGGCATCCAGGAGAGCCTGCCCCTTCGGGAAAAGAAAGCCGCCCGTCGGCAGGAGGAGCTGACTGTGTTCGTCCTGCTGCGGGAGGGAAAAGTGGCCCTCCGGCAGCGGCCGGAGACCGGGCTTCTGGCGCTCCTCTGGGAATTTCCCCACGTCCCCGGGACACTGGACGAGGCCGGGGCCGCGGCGGCCCTGGCGCCATGGAACCTTACCGCCGTGGACTGGCGGGAGAAACGCACCGCCCGTCACCTCTTTACCCATGTGGAGTGGGATATGACCGGCTACCTCGTGTCTGTGAAAGGGGAGGGCGACCCCGGCTTCCTCTGGGCGGACGAAGCCATGCTGGGTGAGCTGGCGGTACCTTCCGCCTTTGGAAAATATCTGACCGCAGCCAGGGAGGCCCTGGCGGAGCATACATAAATCCATTTTACCAACGAGAAAAGGACAGGGAGAGAGAACAATGGCACAGCTCTATTTCAAATACGGCGTCATGGGCTCCAGCAAGACGGCAAACGCCCTGATGGCCCGGTTCAACTATGAGGAGCGGGGGCAGCAGACTCTGCTGGTAAAGCCCCGCATCGACACCCGGGACGGGGACCACATGGTGGTCTCCCGGATCGGTCTCACCTACCCCTGCATCTACTTCGATGAGCTCCAGGCCCTGGGCCCCATGGAGCTGCAGCAGAACGCCTGCATCATCGTGGACGAGGCCCAGTTCCTCTCCAAGGAGGAGGTCCACTATCTGGTCCATCTGGTGGACGAGCTGGACATCCCCGTGATGTGCTATGGCCTGCGGGCAGACTTCAAGGGGGATCTGTTTCCCGGCAGCCAGGAGCTGCTGGTGATGGCCGACAAGATCGAGGAGGTCAAGACGGTCTGCTGGTGCGGCAAGAAGGCCACCTTCAACGCCCGCTTCGACCAGCACGGCAAGGTCCTCAAGGAGGGAGAGCAGGTGGTGCTAGGAGCCAACGATCAGTACATCGGGCTCTGCCGCAAGCACTGGATGGCCGGGGATCTGGGCCCGGGCTTTGAGCCCCCCGAGGGTCACAGAGACATATAATTCGCCTTTTCCGCAGGCAGACATCTGCCGGAAAGTGTTCTAAAGACAGAGGAGGGCCCCGCACAATGCGGGGCCCTCCTCTGTCTATGCCGGGAAACCATTGACAACCCAGCTCCCCTCGGATATAATAAGCATTATTACTATAATAATTCTTACTATTTGGAGGCAGCCATGTATTCTCTCCATCACCTGTGGATGAAGACCTACCTGCAGATGAACCGCAAGGTCATGGAGCAGACTGCTCCTCTGGGGCTCTCGCCGGGACAGCCGAAGATCCTGGAGTGCCTGGCGCTGCACGGGGAATGTGAGCAGAAGACCATTGCGGAATACTGCGAGATCGAGCCTGCCACGGCAGGCAACATCCTGACCCGCATGGAGGCCGCGGGACTGGTGATCCGGCGCAACCGGCCGGGCAACCGGCGTTCCCTGTACGTGTCCCTGACGGATCGGGGCGCCGAACTGGCCCGGACGCTGTGCGGCATCTTCTTATCCGCCGAAGCCCAGATGACCGCCGGCCTTACCGATGAGGAGCAGGCCACCCTGATACGGCTGCTGGAAAAATGCGTACAAAATGGGAAAGGGAATGGAGAATGAAGCAAATTGGGACCACACTGCTAAAACGGGTACTTGTATACTGCGCGGGGCTGTTCGTCATGGCGCTGGGTGTGTCGTTTTCCGGCAAAGCCGACCTGGGGATGTCCCCGGTAAACTCTATCCCCTACGTGCTCAGTGAGATCTTTACATCCCTGTCCATGGGTACCTGGATCATCATTATCTTTTCCCTGTACATCCTGATCCAATTCATTATCCTGGGGCGGGATCTCCAGCCAGCCCGGGTCCTGCAGCTGATCTGCACCACCCTGTTCGGTTACTTTACCGATTTCACCAACTTTCTGGCGGGGATGTTTCTGCCGGACCCCGATACGCTGCCCTTCGCGCCCCCTGTCGTCTATGGGGTGCGGCTGATCTATCTGCTCATCAGCATGGTGCTGATTGCCCTTGGTATCCTGCTCTATCTGGAGCCCCGGCTGATCTCCCTGCCGGGAGAGGGCATCATGCAGGTCATCGCCGAGAAGCTCCACCTGCCCCTCCACACCGTGAAAATGTGCTTTGACATCACCGTGTCCCTCATCGCCCTGGTCATCTCTCTGGCCTATTTCCGCCAGTTCCACGGCATCCGGGAGGGAACCGTCATCGCGGCCTTCGGCGTGGGGAAGATCCTCAGCCTCTATGAACCGCTCAAGCCCGCCCTGCGCAGTTTCCTGGGTGGAACGGAGACCGCCTGAACTTTGCTGCCAACCACAAAAGAGCCCCCGGCGTCCTTGGGACGCCGGGGGCTTTCCGCTGTATTTCCTTCCGCCTGTTTCAGGACTTCTTCGGCTCTCCGCCGGTGATGGTGGCCCGGTCCCGGAGGGTGTTGAAGCCCTTGTGGGCGCGGTTGCTGCGCTCAATGATCTCGGTGATGCGGCCCTCTGAGGCCTCCACCTCCGCCTTCAGGTCCGCCGCCGCCACACGCACCGCCCCGTGGCCCAGGATAATGAGCTGTTCCAGGTTGTCGGAGGTGGCCACCCGCACCCGGTTCTCCTTGGCGATCTCGTAGGTGGCCCGCTCGATATAGGTATCGGCCGTCTCCGCCTCCTTGGTATAGACCACGTGGATATTTTTGTACCGCTCCACGGAGCCGGGGTTCCCCTTCACCTTGTAGGCGTCGAACACCAGGATCACCACGCACTTTTTGAACCCCTGATAGTTGCAGAGGATATCCATGAGCATATGCCGGGCGGCCTCCAGGTTCCGCTGCGCCATCTCCTTGAGCTCCTCCCAGGCGAAGATCACGTTGTAGCCGTCCACCAGCAGGTACTCCGGGCCCTCCCGCCGGGGAGGCACCGTCCGGCGCTGGGTGCCCTCGCTGCGGGGGGCCTTGGGCGGGGACTCCATAGGCAGGCGCCGCTTCACCGGGCCGTAGGTCCGCTCAAAGATGGCCTGCAGGGCGGCCTCCTCCTCCCGGGAGGCGGGGGGAGGGGCATCATGCCGTCTTATGACGAGGATAGAAGACCGATTAAACCTACTGTTTTTGTTTTACAAAGCAAAATGATGTATTTGAGTGCAAACGGTGAAAAGCAGTTTATTAATAATATACTTCCAAAACTTGCAGCAGCTGCGGAAGAAAAGGATTTAATATTTATTTTTACAGACGTTCAGAAGATCACGGATCAAGAAACCAATAACTTTTTCAATAATTCTCTCAGCTGCGTCTTTCTGCTCGATAATATAGCTGAATTTGCCGGAGAAAGAGGACAGAAAACCGTGTTCGGAAGTATGGATATAAAAAATCTGAAGGAAGAATACGCCGCTGCGAAAAAGGCGATGGGTATTATTATGATATAGAGGCAGACAAGCTTGTAAAATTGAAATTTATAAAAACAGAGGAATAGACGGAGGATTTTATTATGGCAGACGGTAATAACATTCGGTGCGCCGATATTGAAAAGCTTGTTCAGTTTGAAACTGACAGCCAGGAGGCAATAAAAGAATTTGAAAGAATAAAAAACAAGTTTAAAGAAATCAATGACACTCTCCTTTCGAGTTGGAAAGGTACCGGAGCAGATCAGTATAAAAAAGAAACGGATAATATTCTTGAAAAGATCGGAAATGTGTCTGAGGTACTTGACGCTATCAACAACGGCGTTGTAAAGAGCGCTAAAGACGCGTATCTGCAATTGGACGCAGATCTTGCGGCGTTTAATTTAAACCCGACAGCTGAAGAAGGTGGAGAAGATTGAGTAAAGAAAACGATAAGGGGACAATGGATCTTGTAAACATTAAAATAAGCGATGAAAAATCAACTCCAAAAAGTCATGTGACGCTGAAGATTTTGGATCAGGAAAGCAAAAATTCTATTTTTAACTTGCTAAAGCTTCCCGAATTGGATTTTAAAAAGGATAAATAATAAATGAGTGTTCAGATACAAGGGTCAAATTTTCTTTATGAAATTGACAAAAAAGATTTTCCCGAGGGGTTTATTGCATCCGGAACTGAAAGCTTTGTTTTTAAGGGCAGAAAGGTGTCTGTAGATAAAAGCGGCAGATCGGATCTGACCTTTTCATGTGTGTTAAAATTCAAGCCGAAGTCTAAAGAAAGACTCGACAGATTTAAAAATCAGGAACTTAAAATTTTTGAAGAGCTTCAGGAATGCAGAAGCGTGGCGAGAATTTATGATGTTGTTGAAGATATTGGCGACAATTTTGAACTGGAGATTCCGGGAACAAAAGTATATATTCGCAACAGTAACCCTCATGGCTTGGATAATATAAAATCCTGTTTTTGTGTGATAGAAGAATTTATTGACGGGTGGTCGTTGGAGCAGTATTGCAGAAGACAATTCTGGGGTCTTGAAAAGTATAAGAATAATAGATGGATAAATTTCCATGAGTTTTCCGAAGCGGAAAAAGAGGAAGTCGTCAGAAAGTACAAAGACGAAAAAACGTTTTTTCGCTATCAGGAAAAATTACTTCATGTTATGCAGAGCCTATGCGGAATATTAACATTTATCAGCACTGCTTCACAGAAGAAAGTTTTACACCTTGATATTAAACCTGAAAATATAATGGTAACTCGTCAAAGTGAGGAATTGGTGCTTATAGATTTCGGCAGATCTATGTTTTTGTCAGATGATGAAACTGCCGTAATTCATAATCTTCCCGATGTAAATTATAACCAAGACGAGGGCGTTAATGCCTTGTTTTCGCATGGAACGATAGGCTATGCTGCGCCGGAATGTTTTGCAAATGCCAAAGCCGATTCTAAATTTCCTTTTTCTCGTGACGGTTATGAAGTCGGTCATATGTCAATCGAAAGCGATATATTTTCGTTTGGCGCCACCTTTTGGGAATGCTTTAATATTGTGGAACTTATGACAAGCAGTAAATTGTTCGCCGAATCTCCGCACGATTTTTATGAGCGTTATTTATTGAATGACAATGCATATTTTAAAAGGGATCTTTCACTCGAAAGTTCCGGTCCATTGGGTGGCCGTTATCATTTATCAATTCAAAAGATCACAAATCAAAGAAAAGCAGATTACCTCCAAAGCAATAATTATTATCATCATTATGAGGATCTGAAAGAAGATCTTGCAGACGCGAGAGATTCTATTCCCAGTGTAAAAAAAGGAGAAAACAAGCAAATAAAAAACGCTTCAATCATTTTTGGCGTCTGCATTGGATGTATTCTTACCTTGACGATATTTTCATTTGCTTATAAAGCGTTAGGGTATCGTATTGCTACAAAAAATTGGGAAGAACTTTTAAATAATATTGAGGCATACAGCGAAGGAAGCTCAACATATATGACTACTCAGTTTAATAAGCTTTCTGAAATTGCTATGGAAAGAATGCAATTGGGAGACGACAGTCAGAAAAGACTGGTATGCAAGGAATGCTTTGAGTATTTGTCTCAAGACGATGATATAAGCGCCTTGGAAGCGTCACTGGTTGTATCACTTATAGATGAATTTGATGATGACGCTGATAAAACAGAATATATCAATGGGATAATGGAAAAAGCAAATGCTGTGGATATCTCCGCTATTTCCTCAACTATCAACAGCATGGGACTTCCCGATGGCAGTTTGGCATATGAACTTGCGGTTGCGATACATAGTACGGAAAACACAAACAATTATAATTATGCAGAAGCGTATATGCTGCTTAAAGAACACAAAAATGATTCTGAATATAAAAACGCTATAAAGCATCTGGCAATAGCTCTTAACAATAAGGGGGACAGGGTCGTTAATGCAATTGTTGATGAAACTGGAGAGACCCGTTCCGAAATAGTAGAATTGTTAAATGAGATCGAAAAAAGCTGATTGAGGTAAACTATGAAGATAAAAGGTTCTATAAATAAACGTTTCGAGAAACATCCGATAATAGGCTTTGTTATATATGGGATTATTATGGGTCTCGTTGGTTCTTTTATTTTGATTTTTCTGCTAATTGGCATATTGGCGGCGTTTGGTATTTACAGCAGAATTAATATTGATTATAAGACATGGTGGCTTTTTATTATTGTCGCAAGCATACTTTCAGTAATGGTTTTTGTATATGGAGCTATGGCATACTTTCCTTATCGCAGAAGCGGAAAAAGCATATTAAAAAAAGAATATACTAAAGGCAGTTCTTATAAAGCTTTACATAAAGCACTGATAGAACGGAACAAAGATAGGGAGTGAGCTGTGTGAAAGAAACCAACGGTAAGAAAATCCTGATAGTCAGTGTTGTATCTTTTGCTGCATCTTCAATTTCCTTTCTTTTGATACCGATTTCAAATTTTAATGGAAATATAATTCAGCGTTGCTTTTCCTATATGGTAGGTATAATGTTCTGGATCGGGTTGATTATCGGCTTAATCAGTACCTTTAGGCTTGGAAATATTCGTAAAAAATCAGGATACTTTAAACATTCTATTCCTGGTATATTATGTTTTTTCAAAACAAAAACCGGCAAAGTTTTTGATATTATGATGTTAGCTTCTTTTGCTTTGTTTATAGCTGCAAGGCTTATGCTCACAGAACATGATTGGGTTTGGTTATTTATGTTATCCGTTCTGATGTTCTCACTGACTATGCATTCAATATTTAATGGTAAAAATTATTTCTTTGTAGTTCAGAAAGGGGTAAAATAATGAATTTATTAAAAAGGATCTTTTTCGGATTGACTGCAATTTTTGTTTTATTAAGCAGTAATACTGTGGGTTTCACTGCAATCGCAGAGGAAATAAGCGCTGAAACGAGTAACTTTTTTACATTGAAAGTTAATATTCCTTCCGAATGGTCACAAAACCTTGATGATTGGACGATCGAAACGGACTCCGACGCTGTTTTGTATTATAAAACCGTTACTGCACGGATAAGTGAAGAGGAATGGGGGAACTATACAGACGAAGACGCACAGCTTTGGAACAATGGTGAAAACTTTGAAGAAGGCGAAGGATATATCAAATTTTGGGCAGTGAAAATAATAGACGGTAACGAAGAAGCTGTCACGGCTGATGCAAATTGCTTTAAGTATGATAAAACTCCGCCCGATGAATTTCAACTTGAAAAAGCTGAAGTAGGTGATAACCAATTCGCAATAAAAAACATTTATTGCATTAATGATAATCTATCCGGAGTGAAGGGCGCATTTTACATTATTAATCCCGAGGATAATCTCGACGATTCTCAAATGATAGAGTACATCTATAATAATGGTACAGAAATTGAGCTAAACAGTTCGGTCAATGACGTGTTGTTTGAAATTCCCTGCACCAAGGAAATGAATTATAGTACAGTAACTGTATATGTGATAGACGCTGCCGGAAATATTCAGGATGCCTCCATATATATTGACACATATAAGGAGTTGTCTGCACCACAATTGACTGTAGAGGGCATAGACTCTGATCAATGGATAAATGATTTAAAAGGCTGGAAAATAAATTCGGAATCTGTCGATGCAAAAATATATTTTAAAACTGCAGATTCTGATCTTGATGATTGGGGAAATCCGAATGTTGATTCGGATGTGCAGGAATGGACTGAAAACGTAAACATTCCCGAGGGCGATAGATTTATACACTTTTGGGCGGCTTATGATGATGAAGATCGTAAATGCAACGAACAAACATTTCAGTATAAATTTGACCCTGTTCCTCCTGAGAATTTTTCAATCCACTATGAATATGAACCCGGAAACGGGGAATTATCTCCGAAATTTATTGTCTATGGATCCGGGATTTTTGATGAAACTTCCGGTATCAACTGTGACAGGATTTATTATAAAGTCAATCAAGACGGGATTGAATGGGAACAAGGCACAGTAGAAAGGCGCAATCAAACTGTCAATGAGGACGGCACTATCAGCTTTAAATTGGATTTAAGTAATGAAGAGTGGATAAATAACACTAATGTTACCTTTTATATTGCGGACAATGCCGGTAATGAAACACCCTGTATTTTAGATAAAGAAGCCGTCTCGTATGATCCTTCTGTACCTGAAATAAAAAGTTTGTGTGTTGCATCAAGCGTCGGAGAAAACGCTGCGGTTTTAAAATATTTATCTTTTGGAAGCGATAAATTAGGAAATTTATTCAATTCTGTATATGCCAACAAAGACAATTATCTGAAAGCTACAATTGCAGACAATGATCTGCGGGAAATTGAAGTTTTGATAGATGGCAAAGTAACAGTTGTTTTTACTGAAGACGGAAATGACGACACAAAAAAATGGGAATGTCTTGATGATAACGACAGCAAAACCAAGGAGTATTTTCTGAAACTTTCAGACCTGAATATGTCCGAAGATGAGGAACATTCTATAAGTATAACTGCTAAGGATTCGCAGAATACAAGTAATAGTATTGCGTTAAGTGAAAATTCAGAAATAGAATATACTGTCATTTACGATCCTTTCAATGACAGCGACTGCCTTATTGATTTTGCATTCCCAAATGTAAAGAATATCAATGATAAGAACTATTATGGAAAAGACTTTGAGGATGATATAAATATTTCAATCTACGATGATAACGGAATTAAAAATTACTCTGTAGAAATTACAGGGCCTGAAGGCTTCAGCAAGAATACCGGAACGGTCGATGTTTCTGAAGGTGAAGAACTTGAAGAAACTTACGAGGAAGAAGAAACTGTAACAGATGATAACGGAACTGCTGTATTAAATCAAGATGGAAGCGTAGAAACCGGGGTCGTAACGAAATCCGAATCATATAGATTGCCGTACAAAACTATTGTGTATAACGCATTAATCGATAATACCGTTTATAAATATGACGGAAAGTATGTAGTTACAGTTACGGTTGAAGATCTTGCAGGTAATAAAAGAAATGATTCTTATGAATTTTACATAGACTCTGTCTCGCCGAGTATTACAGATGAAAAGTACACTTATAACCATTCTGTACTGAATTATTTGTCGTTTGGCATTTTCGGAAACGATACAGTAGATATCGTCATTAAAGCGAATGATAATGAAACAGGCTGCGGTATAGACGATGCGGACGTGTTTCTGTATTGGGGCGATAAAGCTATAAAGGGAAATTTGACGGAAAACAGCGGCGTCAAAGAATATATATTTGAAAATCTCCCTCTTGACGGAGATGATATTCCTTACATCACCATAACAGACTTACTTGGAAATTCCGCTAACTATTATTTTACTACTGAAGATGGAAAACTGGCAAATAAGAATAACATCACTAAAACCAGTCTTACATTGGAAAACATCAAACCAATCGCTGAGATCATGCTTCCCAAGGAAAAACAATATAATATAGACGGTGAAATATGGTATCCCTCCTCCTTTGATTATATTGTTATGGCAAGGGATGAGAATGCGGGTTTAAACGGTGTTTTTGTGGCTGAAAGTATTATAAATGACAACGGCTCATTTGAAATGAAATCTGATATTACCGAAAAAGGCGTTGTTATAGATGGTGAATATATATTATTTGCCGATATGACAGAAAGGTTTACGAAAAATGCGAAATATCAATACCGCATTGAAGATGAAGGAAATTACCGAATTGCTGTTGACGCACAAGATAATGCAGGCAACGAATTGTCGGGTTCTGATGATTCAAATATGGTTATTCAGAATGTTCATATCGACAATACAGATCCTGAAATTACAGAATTTCGATTTAACGATCAAAACGATAGCGGCGTTGACGTAGAGCAAGGAACATATGGTTTTTATTTCATGAATGAGACAAAAGTAAGAGTATATGTCAAGGACAGCGGCAATTCTTCTGGAATAAAATATGTGACGTTATATCGCAGAGATGTAAACGGTCAGGAGAAAAGTTTTAAGATATACAGTTCAGACGCGGATTATCACTATGAAAATGGAGAAGAATATGCTGAGTTTACTGTTGAAAAAGGGTTTAAAGGACAAATTTGGGCTTTGGCAGCCGATAATGTAGTATCGGAAAATCCTTTTGAAGATGAATTTTTACATACATCGGGACTTAGATATGCTGATGGCAGTATTGTTGAGGACGCAAAATTACACCAATCTGTATCAGAAATTTCGATTTCCGAAAATGCCCAAACAAGCAGATCGGATTCAGAAGGCATACCGCTTTATAATACAAGTATTCCCCTTACCATTGACGTTCAGGATACGTTCTCGGGTATTTCTACGATAGAATGGGCTATTGTCAATGACGGAAGCTCCGGAATGATTACGATTGCAAATGACGGTTCGTATCAGAGCAGTTCAGAACTTGCGTCAATAATTGAGGATTCCGTATCAACAGACGCAAACCTGATAACTAATCTGAGCTTTACTCTAACTGTTACAAGCAATACTAACGGTAACGAGGTATACGTTAAACTGACCGACAGATCCGGAAATGAGAGCGAAACAACAACGCAGTACAGCATCGATACTACGGTTCCTGTTATTACAGCTACATTGAGTAATCAAAATCCAAGTAATCAAATTTATTATAATACGGATCAGGTAGTTACAGTGTCAATTACAGAACGAAACTTTAGCGCCTCGGATGTAAGATTCACGCTCAACGGAAACGAGCAGATTATCGGAAACTGGACATCTGCCGGAGAAGGTGACGATACCGTATACACAGGGATTTACACTATAACTTCTGACGGCGATTACAGCTATTCCATTTCCTACACGGATATGGCGGGAAATACAGCCGATTCGTTTAATCAGTCTTTGTTTGTCATAGATAAGACGTCTCCGATTTTAAAAACTAATTTTGATGAATTCATAACATCAAACGAAAAACATTACTTTGGGGCTGACAGCATAAACAAAACGGCTGAAATAACAATTATAGAGCATAATTTCTCTTCAGATATGGCAAATGTGGAAATTTTCAAAAAGGAACCGGGACTTGAACATAATGTGAATTCTATGAGCTTAACTTCAGCCTATGGGTGGATTGACAACGGAGATGAGCATACATTGAAAATCAAATTTTCAGAAAATGATGACGGAATCTATTTTATCCGAGTTTCTCCAATAGATCTGGCGTCTAATTCAACAGCTGCTCAAGAAACGGTTGTATTTGAAATTGATTTTACAAGTCCCGTCATTTCGGAGAGAAACGGAGTCTATGTAAGAGATGAAGAAGAATCATACGAAAACTTGGAAATATATAACGAACAAACAGGTATAGAAGAAGATTTCATTCCATCTGTTTCATTTTCCGATGCAAATTTTGATCATATTGAATATGATCTGACTGTTTATACTCCCGAATATTCAAATGAAAAGGAAATAGGCACAATTAATCCCCAAAATGACGGCGGAATTATTTCAGAGAACGTATATTCACTGCCCGAATTTGAAAAAGACGGCGTGTATTCAGTGAATCTGGTAGCGGTGGATAAAGCGGGAAATCGGAGCGTTCTATGCAGAAATACTTCTGTTATGATGATGAATACCGATATTCTTGCTTATATTTCCAATAGCAGCAAAAAAGATTCAACGGGTTGGTATTCATTGCAAAAAGATGAAAATACACCTATAAGCAAGCGACCGGATTCGTTCAGCGATCTGGATATAACTGTTTTTGCTGAAGAAAATTCGAGCACGAGTATTATCCTGCGTGATGAAAACGGCGAATCAAAAGATACTGGGTTAACTACTGAAAATGCTGAAGATATGTATGGTGTCGGAGTTTATAACTATACCTTATCCAAAAACTTCTTTGCGGAAAATTATCCCGAAGGAACAAATAAGGATCTTTATCTTTGGATAGAGAACACACTGAATAACGAAACCTCCCATATCACGCTTGGATGGATACGTATTGATGCTCTTGCGCCGACCTGCAGCGTTCCGGATGATTTGAAAAATTGGAAATCATATGTAAGTTCATCTAAAACAATTACTCTTTCAGGTATAAGCGAAGATCTTGACGAGTCCAAATGCGTTGTATTTGATAACGGCGATACGATTTTGTCTGATGGATTTGTATATTCGTCAAAAAATGATACATTAACTTACACGTTGGACAAAGGGTGGCATGATATAAGCTTTGTACTTGTTGATGAAGCGGGAAACTCATATACTGTTCAAGAAATATCATCCATTCAAGTAGGTCTTCTGTATTGTCTGTGGTTTTGGATATTATGTAGCTTGATAGTAATAGCGGGAATAATAATAACAGTTATTATTATCAGAAAGAAAAAATTTGCAAACAAATAATAATTCGGTCTTGCCGTAAAGCGTTGCCAACGGCAAAATCCATAGCGAAAAGGGCGGTGAATAAATGGCAACAATCGAGCTGTACAAAGACAAGATCAATAATATGTCAAATTACATAGAGCAGGCAAAAAGCGCCGTTAATGACTTCTGTACGGATTTGTCTGCGTTAAAATCTAAAATTCTCGGCATCAACAGCAGCGTTTGCGATAGTGCAGTCAATAAGATATCCACATCGTCTCAAACGCAGGAACAACAGATCGCCGGACTTGAAGCGACGCAAAAAGAGGTAAACGCATTTATAGACCTTACGATCAAACGTGACAAGTCTGCTTCAGATGCCATAGCCAAGGCAAAGGATGATTTTTACAAGCAGTACGATTATCTGAAACCCGAATGCGAAAAGTCGAACTGGGAGAAATTCTGCGATAAGCTTGAGGATGTCGGCGAGTGGTGTAAAGAACACTGGAAAGAAATTGTATTGGCGATTGAAGTCATTGTTGCTGTAGCTTGTCTTTTCGTACCTGGATTACAAGGAATAGGAACAGGAATTCTTATCGGCGCTTTAAAAGGTGCTTTGACCGGCGGCTTGATCGGCGGAATTACCAGTATGCTAACCGGAGGTTCGTTCCTTGAAGGCTTCGCCCAAGGAGCATTAGACGGAGCGATAATGGGTGGTGCGTTAGGAGGAGTAGGAGGAATAGCAGGTAAATTCATTACCTGTGGTTCAAAACTCGGAAACGCTATCCAGACAACAGCAAAAGTCAGCGGAACGATCTCTAACGGCATGGACGGATTTGATATGCTGTCGATGGGGTTGGGAATGATAGATCCCGATAACCCATTAACGGCATTGAACAATAAGCTTCATCAGAGTGATATTTATAATGGTTTCCAGATGGGCGTGAGTATGCTTTCATCCTTCAGTGGTGCAGCATCACAGAATATGGCTTGCTTTATTGCAGGAACGATGGTGCTTACAACAGCAGGTCTTGTTGCAATTGAGAGGCTTAAAGCTGGAGATGTTGTTATTTCAACGAACCCCGACACGCTTGAAACCGCATCTAAAACTGTTCTTGAGACTTATGTGCGCAAAGTGGACAAGCTTGTTCATCTCACAATTAATGGTGAAGAAATTGTAACAACTGATAATCACCCGTTCTACGTTCAAGGCAGGGGTTTTATCAATGCAGGAAGTCTTCTTGTTGGTGATAAACTTATCAGCGTAAATGGCGAAGATTTGTTTGTTGAGAAACACTACATAGAGGAAACAGATGTACCCGTTGATGTTTATAACTTCCAAGTTGAAGATCATCATACTTACTTTGTTGGTGAATCTGCGGTTTGGGTGCATAATGATATGTGCCAACCCCAAAATGTCCCTGACGGTATGGGTCAATATAAGGATAAAAAAGGTCATCATCCAATGGCTAAAAAGGCTTTTGAAGGTGCAGAAGGATATGATTATACCCAAGCTTTAAGTATAAGCTCCGAAAAATTACTTAAGGATTTTGATGTCAAACATAGTACTATTACTGGGAAACAGGCTTCTTTATACAGGGAGTTTGCTAAAACAGGAAAAGAACTTACAATGAATGAAATGAAAAACATAGAGATCAAAGCAATGGTTCAAAGTGGTGTTCCGAAGGAATATGCAACTAAAACAGTAAATTCTGCAATTAAGCAGTTAAAGGATTCTGGAATCACTGCCCCAGTAAAAATTCCGTGGGGTTAAAAATCAAAATACACTACATGAATTAAGGAGAATATTATGAGCGAATTGAATGCTAATAAAGAATGTATATTAGATTATTTTGGTAAATGTGTCATAGAAGAAGTGTACGATAGAGCGTTATACGGTGCTAAGCGAACTTTAGAGCTTACTACTAAAAATCCTATAGTATTGGAAAAGTATTCAATATTTTCAGAATTAACGCAAGAACAAAAAAAGAAGTTATATGAACTTATAACAGAAACAACTGTGGATATTATTTATCGTTTTTTGGAAATGATTGAAGAACATGACGAAGAGTTTAAAATCATAATTGAGAACAGTAGCGGTAAATATAGTTTAACAGACATCAGTGAAAAAATGGGAAGTGAAATCGCTGATGTTGACTATGAGGACGGTTGGATTAGGCGGTTTTCTAAGATTTAATTGAAATATAAATCATCACAACCGATAATCACCCATTCTATGTGCAGGGTAGAGGCTTCATCAATGCAGGCAATCTTCTTGTTGGTGATAAGCTCATCAGTGTTAACGGTGAAGACTTAGTAATTGAGAAATTCTTCATTGAAGAAACTGCTGAATCTGTTTCCGTGTATAATTTTCAGGTTGAAGATTATCATACTTATTTTGTTGGTGATTGTGCGGTTTGGGTGCATAATGCCGAATGTGGCGGTTCTTATAAGGATGTCAAAAAGAAGAATGCAGAAGAAAACCACGGTAAAGCTAAGCGTGACCAAAAAGATGCACATCATATGCCAGCACACGATGCTTACCCAGATGATGTAAAAACTAAAATTGGTAAATATAATAAAAAAGCTAATGGTCCAAGTATTTCAATGGAAAATGCAGATCATACACAAACAGCAAGTTATGATAATAAGCCGGGTGCTAAAGCATATCGAGCGAAACAAAAAAAGCTTATTCAGGCTGGAAAATTCCAAGAAGCATTTGATATGGATGTTGCTGATATAAAATCAAAGTTTCCCGGCAAATATGATTTGAGTATCAAACAAGCGCAGGAGTGCTTAGATGACATAATTAAAAAGTGAAGAGTTAAAATGAGCAAAAAATATGAATTAGTACCATATAAGAGTATTGGCGAATTTGTTTTTGGAATGAATCGTTATGACATACAGCAGATTTTAGGGAAACCAATCTCTTCTGGTAGATATGGTTTCCCAGTTGAAGACAGGTTTTTTGATGATTACGGTTTCTTTTACACAATGTTTAGTAATAAGAACCTTTTGGAAGCTGTAGAGTTTTTTCCTGAATTTACAGAAGAAGAAATTACATGGATTTATGGTAATGAAGTGATTGAGTTAAGTGCAGGAAGGGAAAATATTCTGAATGGATTAAGAAAAATTACTGATGATTTAGTTCAGGACGAAGATGAGAAAGAAAATTATACAAGCAAAAAATTAGGAGTAAAGTTTTATAATCCTAATGACGATGACGATGTTGCAAGCTTGATTGTTCATGATCTTCATTGCTATGATGAGGAAGAACAATATTTAAAGGATTTAGAGAATGGTGTCGAATAAAGAAAATAATCTCTAGTTTTCGACCAGAAAAAGAGGTGGTAAAATGTCGAGTGCAAATAATGAGCAATTGATTGAACTTGTTTCAAATGCGCAAATGGCCTTTTTAAACGGCAAGTTGCAGGAAGCATTCAGCCTTGCAAAAGAGGCAATAAAACTTGATCCAGAATGTGCTGATGCATATCAGTGCGCAGCAAATGTATGCATGTCGCTGAGTCGTTATGAGGATGCGATTGAATACTACAGTCAGGCGGTAAGATGTGAGCCGGATAACGGAAACAGATATTTCAACCTTGGATATGCACAGGCGTCAGTTAATAAAATCGCTGATACTATGCAGAGTTTTGCGAAAGCGGATGAACTCGGTTTGAGCGAAGATGCTGCCGGACAGATGTATCATATACTTGGCATAGTCAATCAGCAGCTCGGAAAACTTGATGATGCACTCATCAATCTGAAAAAATCCGAAACACTTGTTCCTGCTGACATCGATATTATGAAACGTAAGACTGTCATCTACGGCATAAAAGATGATATTTCCAATGGACTTAACGTTGCAAATCAGATGAAATTGTTTGCGCCGTCCGATTATTCGGGATATCAGGTGGCCTACATTTTATTAAAGCAGGCAAATCGTATGGAGGATGCCTTTAAAGAGCTTGTTTATGCAAGAAGAAATTTGATGAATTTTCCTTTTGATCTTTGCAGTGATATGATAAATTTTGAACTTACAGCATATCAAAAAGATCACGATCCCAACCGTTTCCAGAGAGCGCTGACGTACATCAAACACTATTTAAAGGCGGAAAAACCTACTCAGCAGGAAGTTATGGAAAGTTATGTCGAAGCAGCTGAGCTTTACTTGCAGCTTAACGACGCTGATAATGTGCTTATGTGCCTTAAAGCGGCTGAAAATCCTGTTTTCTCATACAATAATGGGGTGCTGTATTATGAGTATCAGCCGGAACAGGCAGATGCAAATTCAATTTTAAATGAAATGAATGCAAATCTGTATCGGTATGAGCAATTAAGTACAGAGCAGCTTGAAACAATGAGGAATAACGGTACATATTTAACGCCGATTGGAAGTGACGATTCTGAGAGTGGCGAGTATAAACTTGCCGATGAAAAAATTGTGATTATTCCGGAAAACAAAGACCGGATTAATCGCTTGTATGTAGGAGCATATACGTTAAAAGAGGATTTCAGAAAAGTAATGTATTATGCACTTGAACTTCAGAAGAGTCAACAGGAATATCTTGTTGAACTTGGGTGGTATACGGAAGCAAAAGCAATGAAAGATATGAAGCTTGACGGTTGGCATGAGAAATATGCTGAGGTTCAGAAAAAGCTAAGAAATGCAATTCTGAAAGATCCTTCTGATCTTAACGCTATGACGCTGCGCGTAAGGTGCCTTATTGATACTGAGCATTATGATGAGGCAAAAGAAAAATGCAGTTATCTGAAGAAAGAACTGCAGGAACCTCTTTTGGAGGAAATAAACAAGGCGAAGAACGGAGGCGCATGATATGGCATATCTGACTCATGATATCGTGTTGGATGAGAATGCTTTTACAACTGCGTCCCGTGAAATGGCTACTTTAAAAAGAGACGCGGCAAATTTAAAATCCAAGCTTGAGAAAATGTATGAAAATGTATCAACTGCATTGGATACAACAGCAGGCGAAGAAATTAAAGTGACTTCAAAGGATGTATTATTGCAACCAATTGAAGATATGAGTGCTGTTATACAGCATATTTCAGAAACCCTGAACACGGTAATCGGTTCAGGCTATTACAAGGATATATTCGTGAAGTATGAAGAACTGAACGGATAAAAATTATATTTTAGGAGGATTTATCTATGGCAGGCATGGGAAGCACAGGAACAGTGAACATCACACCTGAAATGATGGATGCAGCTGTTAAAGCAATTGGAGCGTATCGCGAAACAACAGAAGACCTTCACAAAAACGTTGAAACAGAGGTAACTACCCTCACTTCCAACGACTTTACCGGATCTGCGGCATCAGGTTTTTATGACTTTTACACAAATAATATCGCACCGGCAACGGGAACAAGTCTCACTACAGCTTTGGATACGCTTGAAGAAATCTGCACGAGCATTAAATCGGCGATCCCGGATGTGGAGGGTGTAGACGAACAGCTTGGTGCTGCAAATAATCAGTAAAGGGAGGAATATATTATGGCAGGTTGTAGAGTAGTAAAAGCGTCAATGGATCAAAGCGTAACAAATCTGAACGGTTATGCGACTCAGTATACAGAAGCCGCAACAACATTTGTTACAGCCTTTAAAGCAGCGATAGAAGAAATGGAGGGCGATTCAAAGGATGCGCTTCTTGAGTTCTTTACAGAAAATATAGAAGGTTTTGTAACTACGGATTTGCCCGGTGCAATCACTGGGTTAGCTTCGCTTCTGAAAGCAAATGCTCAGAATTTTGATGATACAGACGCGCAGCTTGCGGCAAGTATTAGAGGTAATTAATATTTGGGTGTTTTGAGACGGAATATTTATTTTAACCGTATACAGCCTCATTGCTATTAATTTGGCTGAGGCTGTATTTTTATTAGAGGTGAGTATGCGATGGCGTTTATTGAATTAAATGAAAACGAGCTTGCGATGTTAAGCGAAGAAGAAAGGGAGCAGTATACCGTACGTTTAAAGCTGCACCGTGAAAGAGTAGAATTTGTAAAAAAACTTGAGCAAATTGAAAAAGCAAACTATCAATATAAAAAGCCTGAATTCAAGAGAATTAATCCTGTTCGCAGAATTGATATACCAAAGCATAAGAAAATAAAAAAAGTTTCAATATCAATGCCATTTGGGATTGATAGAGAGCTTAACGAAAAGCTAATGTCTCAGCGTTCAGCTAATGATAAAACGAAAAAAAGAATGGGAATCCGATATATTGTGAAGGGGTTTCCTGCTAAATATAAAGCGGCGCCGATCTCTGTTCCTGCGTATACAGGAAAGAAAAAACATGACATAACTGATGTTGCGAAAACAAGATACAAAATCAAAGCGCCGAGATTTAAGCTTAATGAATTTAACAAAAAGAAAATTACTGATCTGCCTAAGAGCAAAGCACCATTGTTAGCGGGTATTTCGTTTAGATATAGCAGAAAACCTGTTAGTGTTGCAAAAACAAAAGTAGAGCTTCCCCCAAAAAAGAAATATTCGGGTCATAATGCTGTACAGGTAAGAAATATTCCGTCTGTTTTTGTGAAATCACATCAAATAAAACCATACATATTTAATTTAAGTGATAAAGACGCTGTTTTGGATATAAAAACGAAAGTGCGTAGCACTGAGGTTATAACGCCAAAGCTTTTATTTAATTATGCTCCAAAGTCTGTCAGCGTTGTAAACAACAAGGTCGAGCTACCCAAAAAAGTGGATTTCAAATTTGAACGCAGTGCTGAAATCAGGGACATACCGTCTGTAGAAATAAAAAATATTCCCAAGAAAGAGTATGCTCTTAGGTTGAACAACGAGCCTTTTATATCAGATGTAAAGGCGAAAGCGTCAGATGTAATAATTGAAGCTCCCAAGCTTTCGTTTAAATCACATAGAGCTGATATAAAGAATATTCCGACAGTCAGACAAGTTGGGGAAATAGATACTTCATTGAAAGAACGTATTTTAAACGGGGAATTTGTAAAAATTGATTCTGACAAATTCAATGTGAGGATTCCACAAAAGCCAGATTTCAAAGCGGAACCTTTGCAGCTTAAAGCTGTTTCTGTTCCTGCATTGGTTAAATGTCAACAGCCTGTTATTTCTAAAATAAATGTCGACAAGCCGAAAAAAGTGCAGCTTCCGAAATTAGAAATCCACACTCCCAATCATTCCAAAGATCATGTTGAAGAAATAATGAATAGGATTATGAAAGGAATTCAAGGAGCATAACCTATGAAAAACAATGAAATAATGATATCCGTTCAGTTTGAATTTCCCAGTGACGATGTTTATGGGAATTTTTCCGGAACAAAAGACAGCCTTGCGTTTCTTGTAAAAGACGATATAACTTTTAAAGCGTTTTTGGAAGGTCTTTATTATGGATTGCATAAAAATTTCAAAAGTCATTTTATCCTGTATAAAAATTATTTAAAGCAGAGAAGTCAGGTTGCGGTAAACTTTACTCGTAAAGGAAAATTCAGAGTTATAGACTGCGAAAAAGAATTAAAGAATACAAAAGTTACGCTGACTAGTCTTGGATTTGTAACGTCGAGCGTTTTGATGATAACGATGGATCCGGATACAAAGGAACAGGTGCTGTTCGAAAATGTTCCCGGCAGTTATATATTAAAGTCTGATGATAACTCCCTTGAGTATAATATAAGCAGCCGTACATTGGAAGCTGTTGAATCGTCAGATATTGAAATATTGCCTCCAGGAGAAGTGCCTCAAAAGGAAGAACGATCTTTGGCGGATATATTGATACCAACTGTAATTTCCACAGGCGGCATGATAGGTGTTCGAGCATTCATGTCAAGTTCTTCGGGGTTAGGCGGAACAATGTGGATGATGACAGCGGCAACTGGAGTCATGACATTGGTTACGACTACATATAATTACTTTAAACAAGGGAAAACAAATAAGAAAAAGAAAGGCGAATGGAAAGAAAACTACGAAAATTATATTAAACGAATTGTAGATAAAATAGGCGACTGGCAGCAGGCTGACGTAACTTATCTGCAGCAGTTGTATCCCGATATGTCAGCGTTGTTCAAAGATCTTGCAAGGCTTGATTCTGCAATATTTGCTCGTTCACAGAACGATAATGATTTTATGAGGATCACCTTGGGAGTATCGGAAAATGTCAGACCGCTTTTTAATATAAAGTACGATAAAAAAGATGAAATATTCAGTGATGTATATTATCGTTTATGCTATGAATATTTTCAAAACGGCAAAGAAAAAAGACCTATACCCGACTTCATTTCTGAAGCTGGTATTACCCTCCTCCCCTGCGTTTTGTAACGCAAAATATAGGGGAGAGCTGAGGAGCGTAGCGACGAGGAGAGGGATTAAAAATACCTGCAATGGAAGTAATAGAGTTAACCCTCTCTCCCCCTGTGTTCCTACAAGGGAATATAGGGGGAGTGCCCAAAGGGCGAGGGGGTTAGAATACAAGCAAGATCCCCCGATTCCGCCTTTATCGGGCGGTGAAGTCGCAAGGAAGACGGAGGAAAAAGGGTGAGGACTGTCCGAGCGGAGCGAGTTTCGCAGACCCCGACGGCGACCGTAGCGACGAACCAAGAAACTCCGCCACCACCAATACAGTACTTGAAAAGAAGAAATAAAACCCAATTCTGCGATAACGAAAGTATGATTCTCAAAAAAATAGATAACGCACAGACAAAACCGAGGCTTGTTTCTATTAACCCTTTACACTATCTTTGCACGAAGCAAAGGAAAAGAAAAGTGGAACAAGATTTTCTGAACAGTCTGAACGACCAGCAACGCGAAGCTGTGCTCTATACCGATGGACCGGAATTGGTTATCGCCGGAGCCGGGTCGGGTAAAACAAGAGTACTTACCTACAAAATAGCACACCTGCTGCAAATGGGATATCCACCCCACCGGCTGCTAGCACTCACCTTCACCAACAAAGCGGCCAACGAAATGAAAGAACGCATCGCCGCATTGGTAGGGACAGAGACAGCTCAACGCTTGTGGGCAGGGACGTTTCACTCCATTTTCTCCCGCATACTTCGAGCCAATGCCGACCGGCTCGGTTATCGTCACGACTTCACCATCTACGATGCCTCCGATTCCCTGTCGCTTATAAAAAGCATTATCAGAGAACTTCAACTCGACGATAAGACATACAAACCCTCAACCGTGCAGGCGATTATTTCCCATGCGAAAAACGCCCTCATCGAACCGCAAGCCTATGCGCGAAACCGGGAACTTATCGAGATGGATACTCGTTCGAAACGGCCCCTCATTCACGAAATATACCGTATCTACCGACAACGCTGTTTCGTGTCGGGGGCAATGGATTTCGACGACCTGCTGCTCAATACCAATATACTTTTCAGGGATCACCCCGACGTGCTGCAACACTATCGCGACCTGTTCGCCTACATCTTGGTAGACGAGTATCAAGATACCAATTTCGCCCAACACCTCATCGTCAGCCAGTTAGGAAAAGGCCACAATCACATCTGCGTGGTGGGCGACGATGCCCAGAGCATTTACTCGTTCCGGGGAGCGAATATCCACAATATACTCGGACTGAGTAAAGAGTACCCGGGATTGAAAATATTCAAACTCGAACGAAACTACCGTTCCACACAAAATATCGTCAATACGGCCAACAGCCTCATCGCCAAGAACAAGGAACAAATACCCAAACAAGTATTCTCCGAAAAAGAACAAGGAAACAAAGTACAAGTAATAAGTGCCTATTCCGATTTCGAAGAAGGCTTTATCGTCTCGAACCGTATTGCCGAAATGCGTCTCACGACTCACTGTGATTACAACGACTTCGCTGTCCTCTACCGCACGAACGCACAGTCCCGTGTATTAGAAGAAGCTCTGCGCAAGCGCAACATACCCTACCGCATCTACGGAGGCATGTCGTTCTACCAAAGGAAAGAAATCAAGGACGCCATCGCCTATTTCAGATTGACGATAAACCCCGATGACGAAGAAGCGCTCAAACGAGTCATCAACTATCCCACACGAGGAATCGGAAATACCACTCTCTCGAAACTCATCGAACGGGCACACTCGCAGGAATCCAGTATATGGAATGTGATTTCCGACCCCATAGGCTACAACTTGGCCATTAACAACGGCACATTGAACAAGTTGAAAACCTTCAAGGACCTCATAGACGAATTACGCTACGAAGCCGATAAAAAGAACACACCGGAACTGGCAGAAACGATTATCAAGCGGTCGGGTATTTGGGGAGAAATTTCCTCGGATCGTACCCCCGAAAACATCAGCCGACAAGAGAACATCGAAGAACTTTTGAACGGTGTCCGTGAATTTTGCGCCCTGCGCGAAGAAGCCAGAGAAGAACAAACCTCCCTATCCGACTTCTTAGCCGAAATTTCTTTGGCGACAGATCAAGACAACGGCGATGAAACCGAGCAAGACAAAGTAACCTTGATGACGGTCCATGCATCGAAAGGATTGGAGTTCAAACAAGTTTTCATTGTTGGAGTAGAAGAAGACCTCTTTCCTTCGGCCATGAGTAAAAACAGTGAACGGGAAATCGAAGAAGAACGACGTCTGCTCTATGTGGCCATCACCCGCGCAGAAGAAAACTGCACCCTCACGTATGCCCTCTCCCGCTATCGTAACGGACAAACGGTCTCCTCTCCTCCAAGCCGGTTCATCAAAGACCTCGATTCTCGATACGTCGATATGCCGGTACAAACCAAACAAGAGTCTCCCAGAGAAACCATATCGTGGAACCGATTTCCATTCGATACGGAAAGACCGCGCAAAACTTCCCGATGGAACGAAGAAGATACGGATCGCACACCTGCACCGAGACCATTCACTGCTCCGTCTCCGGGCAAACGGTTGACCAAGATAGACTCTAAACCCACAGGTGAAACCCATTCTACGACACAATCCACAGTTGCAACCGCTGCCGGGCAAGTAGAAATAGGAACATTCATCTGCCATGCCCGCTTCGGAAACGGAACCGTTACAGCCATAGAAGATACGGGAGACAACTGCAAAATAACCGTCGAATTTGAAAACGTCGGACGCAAACAGCTCCTGCTCAAATTCGCCAAGTTCACAATCATAGAATAATTTTTCATACGTCATGCACGATACGCTATCGCAAATACCATCGCCCTGCTATGTTCTCGAAGAAGAACTATTGCGCCGCAACCTCGCTCTCATTCGCTCCGTCAAAGAAGCCGCCGGAGTAAATATTATACTGGCGTTCAAAGCCTATGCCCTTTGGAAATCATTCCCCGTCATACGGGAATATATTCCGCACTCCACAGCCAGCTCCATACACGAAGCACGGCTGGCATTCGAGGAGATGGGCAGTCCGGCACACACCTACTCACCGGCCTATACCGAGCGGGATTTCCCGACAATACTCAAATACAGCAGCCACATTACCTTCAACTCCCTGACTCAATTCGAACGGTTTTACCCCCAAGTAGTAGCCGACGGCAACCGGGTATCGTGCGGGTTGCGTATCAACCCCGAATATTCCGAGGTAGAAACCGACCTCTACAATCCCTGCGCACCGGGTTCCCGCTTAGGAATAACCGCCGACAAGCTGCCCGAACTTCCGCAGGGCGTGGAAGGACTTCATTTCCACACCCTCTGCGAGTCCACCTCCTACGACCTCGAAAAGACTTTGGCACAAGTCGAAAACCGATTCGGGCATTTGCTCCCCCATATCAAATGGCTGAATATGGGTGGCGGTCACCTCATGACCCGCAAGGATTACGATACCGCACATTTGATTAACCTCCTCCGGGGCTTCAAACAAAGACACCCCGGCCTCGAAATCATTCTCGAACCCGGTAGTGCGTTCGCTTGGCAGACCGGTACATTAGTATCCACCATAGTCGATATAGTCGAGAACCACGGTATCAAAACAGCCATTCTCGACGTCTCTTTTGCCTGTCACATGCCCGACTGTCTCGAAATGCCCTATAAACCGGCGATACGAGGCTCGGTAGAACCCGCACCCGGCACATACGCCTATCGTATGGGAGGAAACTCTTGTCTGAGCGGCGACTATATAGGAGACTGGCATTTCGACCACGAATTGCAAATAGGAGACCGAATCATATTCGAGGATATGATTCACTATACGACAGTCAAGACAACCATGTTCAACGGAATCCCCCACCCCTCCATAGCCTGCCTCAAAAGCGACGGGAAAGCGGAAATCTGGCGGGAATACGACTACTACGACTATAAAACCCGAATGGATTGACAAGACATCGATCCCCCGGAACAAATCACAAAATACATTTGTTAATCGACAAAAAGCATAAAACAATGGGAACATTCTTAGGTATCGTAGCACTGCTCATCACCCTTGTCGCATTTATTCCCCTATTGGGATTTCTCAACTGGGTGGCCATACCCATATCGGTCATTTTCCTCACCATCTGTGCCATTCTCAAATCAGACAATGGCAAAACCCTCTGCATCGTATCTATCGTTTTGGGTATACTGCGCCTTATGCTTGGTGGAGGGATATTCTAATCTCCTACGAGACAATGAAAACTGTTTACAAATCAAAGGTCGATAAAGGCTTGCTAATCGCCATTATAGCAATTGTCCTTCTGTCCTACCTGCCGCTCCTGTTCGAATTCTCTTGGATAGCCCTCGCCTTATTGGTCGTCACGGCCGCTTTCATTGCCGACCCATTCTGTAACACGAGCTACACCATAGACAACGGCACGCTGCACATCAAATGCGGCATATTCTTGTCGTCCTCCTTCCCGATCGACCGAATAACGAAAATCTCGAAAACCAATAGTTGTTTAAGCGCACCGGCCTTATCGATGGACAGGATAGAAATCCGCTTCGCCGACAAAAAGACTCTCGTCTTGTCTCCCAAACAGAGGCAAGCATTCATCGATCATCTAAGGAGTCTCAATCCCGATATAGTTGTAAAGCCACCTCTCTGATACGGAATGATTCCCCTACTCTAACGTGAGAAAGTCGGCGGCTAAACGAACAGACTCCCCGAATGCCGTAGGCTGTCCCGGCACGGTGATAAAGAGATGCACCGTATGAGGCAAAACCGTATGGCTCACGGCAACGCCGAGCCCGGAAAGTCTGGCCGCCAATTCCTTCCCCTGACATAAAAGAATATCCCGCTCGGCATTGACGATAAGCGTCGGCGGTAGCTGTTTCAGTAGCTCGTCATCGGCTACACCCGGCGAGACAAGAGGCTGTCGAGCATCTCCTGTACCGATGTATGCGGCATTGAAAGCCTCCATCAATTGGGCATCGAGACCATATCCCTCGGCATAGTTTTTCCACGAAGACGAACCGTCTGCCCAAGCTTTTGTCACCGGATAAAACAGCACGAGCGAACAAAGTGAAGAGCACATCGTTCCACTGTCCATGCGGCAAGAGTGAGAATCCTTTGCAAGAATTAGGTTAAGAGCCGTAGCAAGAGCAAGATTCCTGCCCGAACTATCTCCGCCGATAGATATCCGATCGGGAAGAAAGCCATACTCCCCGGCATGCTCGAAAGCGAATGCGACGGCCTCGGTACAAGCATTGAGGGCGGCAGGATAAGCATGTTCGGGTGCTAAGGGATATTCCACGGCCAACACAGCAATCTTTGCCCTATACGATAACCCCGCACAAAAATGAGCGCAACTATTGATACTCCCGAAACACCAGCCACCCCCATGTAAGTAAATCAACACAGGCAACGGAATAGTATCGAATCCGGCAGGGCGATACAAACGATAACACCCTCCGATATCCGCTGCCACTACCCCACTTTTCGATTCAGGGTTCGTATTACGCGAATTACGCACAGATATCAAAGCGGTACAATCCCCGTTTATGGCGCGACGCACGGCATCGGCCTGTGTCTTTTGTAAACCCGCAGGCAAAGATTGAAGAAACGCACAAGTCTCCTTCTCCATCATTACACTGCTCTGCGCTCTGCCTCTCAATGAAAATACGATAAGTACGGCACACATGATCTTTTTAGACACATAAAAAGCCGTACGACAAATACCCAACGGTTCCATACATTCATTATCCCTTTGATTGAGCTATCAAAGATACGCTTTTCCACACAAAACACACCTACCAACACTGTAATTCAATAGTATTTATCCGTGGTATTCTCAACACATAAGAAATTAACAGTTTAAAATCCAACTAAATTAATTATGATTTAATTTCAAATCCGTACCTTTGACATATTAAATACAGCTGCTGCTGGTAAGAGCCGTACTCCTTTAAGGTTGTGATTCGCTTTCAAATTTGCAGCTCTGGCATATTAAATACGGCTGACGGACTTATCGATTATGAAATTCTTTCCAAGCAGAAAGCCATTGTCTACATCCAAAACAAGCAATTCATATTCATTTAGTAATTCTTAAACAGCATTTACAGCTATTGTACCGCTCCGTGATTTTCCTTATCTTCGCAAACCAAATCAATAAATGCAATATGAAATTCAAGATATTAGTTCCGTTGCTATGTCTATGTTTCCTGAGTAGTTGCTATACGTCCCAATTAGTAAGTAAATTCTCAGGCACACAAGTCGAATTAGGTATGAGCCAAAATGAGTTTATCCAAAAGTTTGGCAAACCGTTTAACAAAGAAATGGCTTATACTTACGATAAGCACAAAAGGGAAACATTGTTTTATAAAGAAGATTTATATCGGGGAAGTTGGTTCATCGTCACGACAGCTTTTACTTTTGTCGATTCCAAATTGGTCAGCCAAGAGATTGTCAGAGAAGAAAGGCAATTCAATCACGAAGAACATCCTCGTCGGGAAAAACATCAATCTTCCACAACTTGCCCACGTCAAAATTTCCTCCTATCTTGTACCAATATTTAACCCGTCATTCTTGATTTTCAATATTCCCAGCATTTTACACGAATATTCAAGAAAGCGATAGGTGTGACACCGAATGAGTCTCGGATATAGGCATGGAAACTGTATATTAACATTCCCTATTGTATCAATTTGGAAACAAAGTAGTTAGCATTAATTTAACCCCATTCGATACACAAACATTTGCCTTGACGACGTAGTATTTAGCCAAAGTTTGCACCTCATCGTTGTGAGTCACTTTCAAATTTGTACCTTTGACATATTAAATACAGCCGTCTTTTGCCGCTATAGCGATGAAGCGGAGTTGTGATTCGCTTTCAAATTTGTATCTTTGACATATTAAATACAGCTATAGCCTTAATGGTTATACCTCAAAGAGAGTTGTGATTCGCTTTCAAATTTGTATCTTTGACATATTAAATACAGCTAATCTCGATATGGGTTTGTAAAATGATTTGTTGTGATTCGCTTTCAAATTTGTATCTTTGACATATTAAATACAGCTTGTCACTCATCGATCAATCTCCTATAATCGTTGTGATTCGCTTTCAAATTTGTATCTTTGACATATTAAATACAGCGTCGGCACGGAGAACGTGACTTTGGAACTTGTTGTGATTCGCTTTCAAATTTGTATCTTTGACATATTAAATACAGCCATAGCAAGAAACATCGTTCCATGCAGTGGTTGTGATTCGCTTTCAAATTTGTATCTTTGACATATTAAATACAGCGGAGAACTTGGCAAACCGAACTGCGGTATAGTTGTGATTCGCTTTCAAATTTGTATCTTTGACATATTAAATACAGCGACTCAACGAACTTAATAACCAATCTATTGTTGTGATTCGCTTTCAAATTTGTATCTTTGACATATTAAATACAGCTTCCGTATTTCAAGTGGAATGACGACGGTGTTGTGATTCGCTTTCAAATTTGTATCTTTGACATATTAAATACAGCACTTATCCTATTCAAACCAGGTGTCACACTGTTGTGATTCGCTTTCAAATTTGTATCTTTGACATATTAAATACAGCAGCGGGGCCGTTTTTTTATCCTCGCTCAATGTTGTGATTCGCTTTCAAATTTGTATCTTTGACATATTAAATACAGCCGTTATATCAATTTTGTTCGTAAAGAAATTGTTGTGATTCGCTTTCAAATTTGTATCTTTGACATATTAAATACAGCTGTCGCCAATATGGGTAAGGCCGACTATTGTTGTGATTCGCTTTCAAATTTGTATCTTTGACATATTAAATACAGCTGCCGGACATCTTGCCCGACTGCACGTTCCGTTGTGATTCGCTTTCAAATTTGTATCTTTGACATATTAAATACAGCCCGCACGCACGTAGTTATTGTTGTGTTTAGGTTGTGATTCGCTTTCAAATTTGTATCTTTGACATATTAAATACAGCTGCTTACAGCGAGAGAAGGCTCGTTTATGTGTTGTGATTCGCTTTCAAATTTGTATCTTTGACATATTAAATACAGCAACATCTTCGCCGATACAGATATAACTGCTGTTGTGATTCGCTTTCAAATTTGTATCTTTGACATATTAAATACAGCTTTATCTCCTGTTGACGGAGTAGAATATTAGTTGTGATTCGCTTTCAAATTTGTATCTTTGACATATTAAATACAGCAATTACACATCACAATGATTCCAACTATCAGTTGTGATTCGCTTTCAAATTTGTATCTTTGACATATTAAATACAGCAGGATTGGATATGAAGAAAGTAAAATTTCCGTTGTGATTCGCTTTCAAATTTGTATCTTTGACATATTAAATACAGCCAATTTTCGTTAATATAATTCTACTTTTACGTTGTGATTCGCTTTCAAATTTGTATCTTTGACATATTAAATACAGCCAGTAAACCAAGCAAACCTTGCAAAAAGTAGTTGTGATTCGCTTTCAAATTTGTATCTTTGACATATTAAATACAGCCCAATTTGTATAGTCATTTAATAGTCAAACAATTACACAACCAATTAGAATTAAAAATTAAAGTTGTATTTCATCAAAAAGCCGGTTAAAAAACCGGCTTTTTGTTTTTCAAAAGAGTTCGAGCTGTTGAGGTAGAACCTGTGGCTTTACCTCTTTCTTCCCATAGAAAATTTCCATCATACCGAATTGTTTATCAGTAACACAGAGAATACCTACTTTTCCAAACGGCGGTAAAGAAAGCTTCACCCGGCGGATATGTACATCGGCATTCTCCCGACTAGGACAATGCCGTACATAAATGGAAAATTGAAACATAGTAAATCCATCTTGCAACAGTTTCTTACGGAAGTCGGCATATAATTTACGTTCCCGTTTCGACTCTGTTGGCAAATCGAAAAATACCAATACCCACATAATACGATATTCGCTGAATCTATCCATATTAATTATAATTCTGGATAGATGATTTTACGTAACTCCCCGTTAAAACATTTGTATAAAGAGGCGGTAGTTTGGGCGACTGCGACCATCAAAGGACTACGCCGCCCTTGAATACCTACCTCTACCACCGGTAAAGACAATAACTTTGCTTTCAATTCGGTCGTTAACATCGAATAGTCTTTTCCACTTTCCATGATTTCACAGACCAAGCCATCGACATAGGGGCGATAAGGCTCCATCACATCATCGGCCAAACAATATGCATTATAACGGTTATGATGATGTATGCCCAAAGTAGGTAACAATCCACTAATAACGAGCGACCGGGCGACAACAGCCCGAAGAATAGCATAGCCATAATTGAGTAGATTGTTGGGGGGATCGCCGTCTCTGTCTCTGCGAAAACTATCGAGGTGAGGGAATATACTCGACCAATAATAGGCGGCAGCCCGTGCTTCCATATTATCGATGTCTCCGCTACGGACTTCGCCCACCCATGCCCGCATATTTTTGGCTACAATTCCCCGGCTCTCCAAAATTGCAGCTTGATTGGCAATCTTTTGCTGCACTGTCTGTTGCCAAAGTTGCTTTTTCAAAGGTAACGAAGCATTAAGTTGGTCTCGGAACCGTTCGTTTTGTGTCGTGTTCCCACAAAGGGGTAGTACGAGTCCCACAGGCAAACGACTTTTATCGCAAGTGATAATAGCGCAATTATTTTCGAGAAGGGCTTCGAGCAATCCTTGCGTGATCGTTATCTGCGAATGATCGAGTACGACCACTCCTATATCTTCGACAGGAATCGTCCGCTCTGCCTCTTTTTTGAAAGTATCGGGTAATGTGTCGTTATTCGACACTTCTGGCAGACGCAATACCAGCTGTGCATTGCGCAAACTCAGATACGAAGGATTCCCAAAATATAATGTGCGTTTGATCATACCGCTTTCCCATTTATGGATATTAGCATTCCCAATCTATCAACCTTTATGGGGATACAACTCTCTTTTATCATTTCATCGGTTCTGGCTCGTTCTGACTTATTGTTACTACCGAGCTCTATTTTTTGAAGAACAGGTGCGGCAACAAAAGCAGGCACAAAAAAGACTTGATACCCCGTGCAGCTTACCATCTTATATATTCTATTTCTATCTAACGGTTGACTTATTGAATCAGTTTCTGACTCCTCTTTGGTTGGCAAATAGACCAAATCATTCGGAGACAATATAAATGCCGGAGGATTTCCATTTTCATCATTAGGAGCAATACTTAATCCTTGTTTCAAATTACGAATAACATCATTCAACGGAATAGTCTTAAAAGTTCGCTCTTTATGGCACTCTCCACGATCGTTCTCCACTTCTTTCTCATAAACAGCAAAATACAAATTGGTGCCTTTTGCTGCCTCAACAAATTTCTTGGACTTATTTCCTACTGAGCCTAACGGGAATTTCATCGTACTACACTCATATATACGCACCTTATATATAGGCTTATGATCTTTCCCATTATTCAATGTCTTTATTGTTCTGTTCATTTCATCTATACCTTCTGGGGAGAATGCAAGTACCGGATCATTACCTTTATTTTCAAGATGCCTAAACAGAATCTTTTGAATACCTGTATCGGTTATGCTTTCTATTATTTTTTTAGCTTTCTCAAAATTGGAAACCCCACTAAACAAACTAATAAGATCGTTTCCAAAACGAGTTGCAAAATAACGATTTTTAGGTAATTCTGTTTGAGGATCTACTATCTCACGAGAATAATAACGCACCTCTATTTTCGACAGATTCACATCTTGCCAAACATCTTTATTATCCTCGAAATATTTTTTTATTCGCTTAGTATCATAGCCTTTACTCTGCAACTCTAATATTTTTGACCTTAAATCTTTTTCTACAATTCTCTTTGGATTTGTCAATGCTTCCCTCAACGAAACAAATCTAGTTCTCCATAAAAACACCTCTCCCGAAACGGTCTCTTTATGTAAAGGCTTCCTTATCGACCAATGATCGGCAGACTTTTGTTCTTTCCATTCTTTTTCGGAGGAATTATCTTTCCAATGTTGGAAATAATTGACTGTTTTGTTCAACACTCTCAGATTCTGGCGAAAGCTCACTATCACATTTTTTAAAGCGAACTCAACATCTCTTGTAAATTCTTCCCACGGTTTTAGAAATTCTTTCGGTACTTCCCGTTCTTTTAGTTTCCCATCTTGTTTGTACGACACATTCTCATATCTACGTAATTTTCTTGACAATTGATGCTTATTAGCATTATTTTGAGTATTTGAGCATTCGTTATTCAATAAATTCACATGATCACGAGTGGTACAAGCTATGACAATAGCATCCATAGCATGATGTCTATGGTCTATGCGTTTTTTATTGAAACCTTTTTGATACATCAATGGCATACTCGGAATCAAATGTCCTTCCTGATTAAAGGCTGTAAATTTTTCACCATTATCTGCTCTTATTTCCTCTAACCGCACAAAGCGAGGCAAAATAATATGATTCCATACATCATTCACACCCCAATCTTTTTTCAATCTATCGGTAATCGCACCGTTGCAAGAGATTACATTCTTAGAAACAGATTCTTGTTCATCATCTTCACGCACAATATTGGATAATAGATTCCGAATATATTTGCTTATATACCGGCTGTCATTCAACTGTCGATGACTAAATTCAGTAGGAATATCCTCGGCCAAAAGACGTTGCATTTTCTGCTTATTACTTTTATAATGCTCTTTTACGAAATCTTCATATTCTTCTACCGAAAAGATTCTCACGTTCCGTCCTCCGCTTAATTCTACAATTTCGCCACCTTTTTCTTTAACAAACTCATATCCCAACAAATCGCCTTTCTTGGCATTGACTTCGGCCTCACATATAACCTTGTTGGTAAATGAATCATCAAAGAAACGAGCTTGCGGAATTATATGTTCTATCTGATAGGCTGGTGTGAACAATTTTCCTAATGGTATTATTTCGCCTGTATAGGGAGAACGATACTTTTGCTCTAACCAACATTTATAACGAATTATTTCGTTCTTGGTCGGACGCTTTCCCTCTTCACTTTCATTGAATTTTTTCAGTATATTCTTTATTTCATCTTCTATTTCAGAAACACTGCTCAACACTCCATCTTCATAGATACGCAAAATTTCTTGTTGTGCAGGAGAATATGGACGAACATTTTCAATTCCAAGTTCCGGGTTCATAAATTCATGGAGTAACGCTTTGATGCGTAAATTGTCATTTTCATTCCTACTGATAATAGCACTGCGTCTTGCCCGTTCTTGGGCTGTTTGTTTCATATCCCTCCCCATTTCGATATGAATTTCGTCTATGGAACCTACTCGTCTCCAAATGTCCCGAACTACACGAAGTGTTTCCATAATCACTTGTTCAACTATAGGATTACGTAACGTGTGTTGTTTAAACTCTTTCAAGAATTTATCAATATCTTCAGGGCCATTCCACTTTTTAATTGTTTTAAGTTCCGAATGGCGATCATAAACGATATAACAAGCGAGCCACAGTGGTA
>OODG01000283.1_pt1 | contig 36076 bp, 35 predicted proteins | sample 1671621 | NCBI WGS metagenome assembly OODG01 (sample SAMN06348175, study PRJEB24527) | human gut metagenome | biome: human gut; feature: ankylosing spondylitis patient; material: feces | host: Homo sapiens | place: China | collected 2015-10 | reverse complement strand
AATCCTCTGCATAGTTTTTATTTCTTGCTTTGTCTACTTGACAGGGAGCAGTTCATCCGGTACTCACTTTCACACTATCTCCTTGTCCGTCATAGCGGTTAATTGTCAAGACACCAGCAAGTACGCAAAAAAGCCACAAGCATCCTAGTACTGTATCGAGTCGATTTGTCAAAATGTATTAAGCAACTATAGAGATTTTGTTAGAGTGGGTAGATCACAGGGGCAAAAACAGCTGTTACGATCATTACATAAAATATTCAGGCTCAAAGCCGTCTACTCGGATATCCTTCATCATATCCTTGAACTCTTGCGGCTCAAAATTGCTGCCCATATAAAAAACCTCGTAATCAACACCGAGATAGGATAGGAATAGTCCCGTTTCCTTGTATCCGTTCTTGAGATAGAATTGCCGCCTTCTTATTCTTTGCCCGCTATTTGATGCTGTCTCGTCTTGCATTTCAAAATCCACGACTTGCTTTTAATGCCCGCAGCGTTTCGATGGCACGGCTCCCATAGCCTTTTTGCACGGCAAGATGGGTCGATTGCCAAGAAGAGATATGGAAGAGTTGTATGCAGAGGGTAAAATCCGTGCAATCGGCGTAGATAAGGGAGCATGTCACAAAAACATTGCCATATAGATCGGCAGATGAAGAATATTGTCTTTTACCATAACATCCTTTGTATAAAGAATGTAGGATTGGCCGATCTTCGAAGAGAACTTTTTCCTGAACTTATCCAACGAGGAGTGGGAGCAATAGTTTCCGGATTTCACTTCAATGGGGGAAATCTTTTTTCCTTCTGTAATCAAGAAATCAATCTCTATGTGGTTCTCGCGGTTTTCATTATCACAGCGCGAGTAGAAATACAGTCTGTGTCCATTACACCGCAGCATTTGCGCAACAGCATTCTCCATGATCATACCTTCGTTAATGTCCATCTTGTCAAAGAGAATTGCTCGATAAAGCTCATTGTCTGTATAGGCGTTATCCATGAAGGTGTGAGTCACCAGCAGCCCGGTATCTGCCATGTAGCACTTCTGCGTAGTGTGATCAGAGCTAAGAGCCAACCCTACATTGGGGTCCGTCGCATTGAAGCAGGTGTTGACTACCATAGCTTCATTCAGCCAGATGAAAGAATCTTCATAGGTGCGGAAACGGGCATTTTTGCTGATAGAGGCAAGAGTATATTTCTTTTCTTTTTTGGAGAGTTGACCGGGAATTCCGTCGAAGACAGCAAAAACCTTATCTTCGTATCCCTCTGCGAACTTCGAAACATCGTCCCGATACAGTCGCAGGATGCGCCGCTTGGCTTCGTCGGAAGCCTCGAAGTTTTTCCCGTCCAGATAGGCAAGGACAGACTGTGGCATCCCGCCTACCAAAAGGTACTGGCGGAAGTCGTTCATCACTTTTCGGTGGAGCGCAGGGCCAAGCGGTTTTCTTGCTTCAAAGCAATGTTTAATGAGAGGTACGCTTGCCTCATCTCCCATGGCCCAGAGGAACTCCTCGAAGTCCATGGGGAACATTTCAATATGCTCCTCTTCGGATGGAATGATGATATCCTGAACATTCTTCTTCAAGCGGATCAGAGAGCCGGTTTCCAAAAAGTCATACCGACCATCCGCTACAAGATATTTGATAAGCTGTCTGGCACGGGGATATTGCTGCACTTCATCGAATACAATCAGAGATTCCCGTTTGTAGAGCACGGTGGAATAGAACGCAGCCAGCTTTGCAAAAAACAGATCGAGGTCGGCGCTGTCATTGACAAACAGATCCAAGATATCCCGGGGTGCGTTACCGAAATCGATGATGATGTGACTGCGGTACTCATTCGCAGCGAATTGTTCTGCAATAAAGCTCTTACCGACACGTCTTGCTCCGTCAATCAACAGAGCGGTACTCCCGTTGCTTTTTTGCTTCCAGGCAACAAGGCTGTCATAAATCTTTCGTTTCAACATAAAAGCATCACTCCCTATTATAAATATGCCTCTCTACCCATAGCTTAACACACGCAAGCACGAAAAAGCAAGTATATATAGACGAATTATGCACGAAAAAGCAAGTTGGACAGCCGAATTGTAGCAGTCAACTCTCTGGGCGCATTTTCGCGCATTTCCGGAGTTGCTCCAACGCCAATCCAATCAACCGATCAGTCTGATCTGCCATGAATAGAGGGATATTCAACACATCGTCATCCAGTTTCAGATTATCAAGAGAGAAGCGCACACGAAGCTTTACCTTGTCCGGGAACAACTCCTTGAACTTCTTCAGGCTCTTGCTGGATATATTGGCTTCGGGTTTAACCTCGACCAGGAAAATATCGTTCTCTCGCTGAATCAGAAAATCCACTTCATAGGGCGGATTGCTCTGACTCCAGTAGCGAGGGGTCACCTCAAATTGTGTAATCAAAGTTTGCAGCACAAAGTTTTCGGTCAGCGCACCTTTGAACTCAGTGAACAGGCGGTTGCCTTCACCAAAAGCAGTAGGCGACAATTGGGCCAGACGGCGAAGCAGACCTACATCCACCAGATAAATTTTGAAGGCGGAGAGGTCATCGTAAGCGGACACAGGCAGTCCCGGAGCGGTGCTGCGGTAAATTTTGTGAACAAGTCTGGCATCCACCAGCCACTGCAGAGCGTCCTCATATTCACGGGCTCTTGCTCCTTCTTTGACAACCTTGTAGATGAACTTTTTATTTTCTCTTGCCAGTTGAGAAGGAATGGACTTCCAGATCATAGATATCTTCGGGAACTCGCTTATATTGGGATGCTTTGCAAAGTCACGTTCATAGGCGCCGATAATTCCGGACAGGGCCTCCTGCATAGCGGCAACATCACGGGCTTCCGTCCACATCAGCACCGGTTCCGGCATCCCGCCAGTCACATAGTACATCTTCAACTTCTCATACAGAGAATTGAAAAACGCATCGGGAATCGGTTCAATGGTATCCACACTTTCCAGATATGCAGCAAGGTTTTCATCACCATTGGCAATCAGAAATTCCGAAAAAGTCATAGGATCAATCTGCATGAAGTTGACCTTTCCAACAGGAAAAGAAGAAGGCTTTGCCAGGGCGATACCCAGCAGAGAGCCGGCACAGGCAATGTGGTACTGCGGAGCGTTCTCACAGAAATACTTCATGGAGTTGATGACCTTGGGGCAGTCCTGCACCTCATCAAAGATGATGAGAGTCTTTTCGGGCAGGATTTTCTGACCACTGGCCAGCATCAGATTTTGCAGGATACGATCAATGTCTTTGGTGGTTTCGAAAAACTGTTTGTATTCCTCGTTTTCATCAAAGTTGAAATATGCGGTATTTTCATAGTAGTGCTTGCCGAACTCTTTTAAAATCCAGGTCTTACCCACCTGCCGCACACCCTTCAGAATCAAGGGCTTGCGGTAGGGAGAATTCTTCCAGTCCAGCAGCTTTTTCAAAATAAAACGTTCCATAGAATCACTCCTCACACTTTTATTGGAGTTTTAGTGCTTCCTGATCACATTTTTATTATATGCGGAAATCGTAAAAAACGCAACCCTTATCACAAAATTATAAGTATTCTCCGAGGTTAATGGCACGGCTGGAACAAAGGAGAAAGGTGTGCGAAAATCTTCCCATATGTCGAAAAACTTCCGGTAAGTTTTTCGAGAGAATGGGAGGAATAAGGGATGACAGAAGTCATGCAAGTACGAGAAGCATACCGAGTGGAACAGTGGCGGCAGCTTATGCAGCAGCGCAAAGATAGCCCCTTGAATAATCGGGAATTCTGTGCGCAGCAAGGGATCAGCGAAAAGAGCTATTACTATTGGCTGAAAAAACTGCGCGAGTCCGCAATGGAACGCGGGATCCCGCAGCTTGTGGCGTTAGAAGATCGTGAGAAGCCGGATGAACTGCGGATAGAGTATCATGGAGCCAGCATGGTACTGCCGGGACATGTGGACATCGATGCAGTCGCCGCAGTCCTGCGTTCGCTGCAGCAAACATGATAGACCTGAGTCGGGTAGAGAAATACTATGTGGCTTGCGGCTATACGGATATGCGCCGGGGCATAGACGGTCTTGCCGCCATCGTGTCACAGCAATTCGGGGCGCCACTGTGTGAGGACAGCCTGTTTCCTTTTTGCGGGCGGCGGACAGACCGGATCAAAGCGCTGTATTTCTCAGGGGATGGGTATGTACTGCTCTACAAGCGGTTAAACAATGGTGCGTTTCAGTGGCCAAGATCGGAGCAGGAGCTTCGGTTGTTGGATAAGCGAAGCTTTCGGTGGCTCATGGAGGGGCTGAAGCTGGAGCAGCCGAAGGCCATCCAAAAGTGTAAAAAACAAGATCTATTTTAGAGAAAGTGCTGTACTTTAAGCTCATTTATGGTACAATATAGCCAAGAAATGAGAGAAAAGGCGGTGGTGTTAAATGGGCAGAACAAATCCTTCTGCAGCCAATAGCACTGCCGCTTTTTCGCAGCTGCAGGCAGAGAATGATGCACTGAAAAAGGAAAACAGGGATCTGCGCCAGAAGCTCGAGCGAATGAATGAACTCCTGCTCAACGCGCAGCGTGCCCGCTTCGGTTCGTCCAGCGAGAAGCAGGACTATGTCATGCCGAATCAGGTCGGTATTTTCAATGAAGCAGAAGCGGAGCAGGATCCAAAGGCGCCGGAGCCTACGGAAGAAACGATCCTCGTGCCGGCACATACCCGCAAGCCGAAGCGGACGATGGACGAGCTGGCTGCCGGTCTTCCGGTAAAGGAGATCCTTATCACCCTGCCGGAGGAAGAACTCATTTGTGATGTATGCGGCAGTAAAATGGCCATGATCGGGAAAAAGCTGGTATCCAGATTATCCGCACCCTGTGCGCAAGGAAAGGGATAGAAATTCTGGAAGCAGCGGCAATGCCGGATCACATACACCTGTATGTGAAGATACCGCCGAAGTACAGCGTGTCGGAGGTAATGGGATACCTGAAAGGGAAGAGCAGTCTGATGATCTTCGACCGGCATGCAAATCTGAGGTACAAGTACGGAAACCGGCATTTCTGGTGCCGCGGCTACTATGTGGATACGGTAGGACGTAACGAGAAAGCGATACAGGAATATGTACGGAATCAGTTACAAGAAGACATAGCCGCGGACCAGATCAGTCTGAAAGAATTTACCGACCCGTTCACGGGTGAGCCAGTAAGCAAGGGCAGATAAAGAGCCGCCCCCGGTAGGGGGCAGCCCGTAACAGTGTTGCGATTGGCGGACTTTTTCATGCGCCTTGAGGCGCGGCTGTCCTTTGCCCTTATAGGGCTTGTGCAAGCCACCGGCTACGCCGGTGGTCTTGACTTTTGATATCCGCTTCTCAAAAGGTCTATAGCAGGCTCAGTCATCCCACTCTCGCCGATTTGAGCGAGAGCGGAGTTCTCTGACCCGCTCCGATAACGTTTGCGAATCGTCATCTAACGGCATCCCGGCAAGAAGCATCTCTTCCAGCACATCAATGGGTACGCCGTAAGGGGTGGCATTAAGAAAGTCCGAGGAGTCATTTCTATCTTCAAAGCGCGTCTCTTCTAAAGGATAAGAAGGATAAGTACTGTTGCCAGCAAGGAAAAATGGATTGTAGTATGTTAGGAAAACCGTCATCTCTTTAGGATAAAACCATCTTTGCAGACACATCTGATCGATGTGGCGAAGGGTCTCCTGGCTGCGCAAATCCAGTTCCAGAGGCTCAAAGTTCTCGTGTGTGTTCGAATCAAAATTATGTCGGTAATAATCCCACCATGCCGTAACATCACTGGATGTCTGGGAGGAATTCTCTGGTCTGAACATTGCAAGTTCATTGTAAAACTCCATAGCGCTGCCAGTCCGTAATGGCAAAAATTGCGACTTCTCGCCAAAACAAGCCTCCATATTAGCGAGACATGAGCGAATATTGTCCGCGTCGATTTTGCTGCACCAATCAAAAAATTGCTGATGTGGAGAAGCGAGAAGGTACGGTGTTCTGTTATAAAACGTCACGCTTTCGCAGTATTGAAGGCAAACCATAAGCGCACGTACTAGAGGATGGTCATAAGCCATTCCGATAAAATAGTCATAAGCCAGCAGAATAAGATGTGAGAAATCGAAACGTGGAATTCTGCTGAGCAAATCCGGAGGGCAATCCCCGAAAGGCTTTTGCACGAAATTACTTATAGATTGATATTCTCTCTTTGGGTAGGCGCGTAATAATGCCGGCGCAGAATAATTCAGATATTGCGATTTCCCTACAAAGAACACTATTTTTTCTGCACGATGAACCGCGACCTTACAAGTGGGCGCATCACTCAGTTGTTTAATTTGCGCATATCCAATCTGCTTTCTGCAGAGTTCCTTGTCCCGTGCCCGCCATCTCTTTATCGTTCCATGCGGGATTGCGCACGCCTCAGAAATATATTTGGGTCCTCTGCCATCCATCAGATTGCGGCTGATGAGGTCACCGAGGCGTTTTGAGACCCGCGTCATACTGGTGCTATCGCCATACAAAAAGGGCAATGCTTTAGTGAAGTCAATCCTCCTTGGACACCGGTAATAGGTAAAATCGATTTTAAGTTTTACTGCATGACCGCCTAGGCGGAGATCCGATATCCGCAAGGTCCTCCTGGGCCTTTCATTATTCTTATAGCCCTTGGCGATCTTTTCCGTTCTCAGCGGACTCATCCGGCAAACTTTACATTCAGCCGATGCGTCAGTACTATTGCAGATCCTGCAAATTTTGCGGTCATCCATTGTAAGCTGTATCCGAAATATCAAAGCAAAAGAGTCCTTGCAATGTTTTGGTGGCATTTGTGATAAAGGCCTCGGGCGGTCAGCTGACGGGCAACCATTGCACTTTTTTTGCAAGTAAAAATCGCTCATATCCGTTTTAATAGGCGGAAAGCCATCCGTCAAATCACACAGCGTTCCTTCCGAGTACGGTTTCAAGTACTTCTCAAGAACAGTTTTCATATCGAAGAGCTTCGACTGATCCCGCTCGAACTCGAAATCGTCATAGAAGTAGTGGTATTTGGGATAATCGTTTCCAAACTGATTTCGCCATTTGGAGATAGAATAGGAATCCTCTTCGCAGCCTTTTCCATGGATATAGCAGTTTTCCTCCATTGTCGTCCCCTCCCATTTGGTTTAGCAGCAGTATACCACAGCGGCAAACAAATTAATAGATAATGACCTTATTTTCGATGGCTTCTCGCCAAAAATAAGGTCATTTTTTATTCTGCTGCATTTTCATATCCCCTGCGAGAACATTTTTCCATATGAAGTTGCGATAATGGCTTATCCCAAAATGAATGACCGGAGGCTAAATCAACAAATGGGAAATGAGAAGGAAAAACGCAAAGCGCCCTTACCAGCGACACTATATGGCTTTCCCGTTTACTACCGCATTGAAATGCGCGCGGGCAAAGAGACACTTATCCTCTCTTACCGTTCGGAGGATACCGGCAAAATTGAGTATGAAGCGTCGCCTGTCCGCGTTCAAGGCTGGGATGCAATGACAGAAGGCTGCTTCTCCGCAGAGCCGAAGAATGCACTCATGTTTGAAGCGTTGCTGGATAAAACGCAGGCGGTTTCCCGGTTCTGCGTAGGCTTCGTGGGCATCGGCAGTGCGGCAGAGGCTGTGAAGAATGAGGAGTGCGAAAAAGAGATCCAAAAGCTATTGGAACTCCGGCGCGAACACCGCAAAAACCAATTCCTCCCGCTTGGGATACTCTTGCTTGCAGACTGGAAGGAGTATCTTGAGTTCAGCCCGACGAAGATGCCGCCCAAGGAGGCTACAAAGCAGGACCGAATCCGAGCGCTGGAAAGGCTCCAACGTCATGAAGCCTATACTCTCTGGCCGAAAGTGACCCCTGAGAAATGCAGCAGTTGGCTCGCCCTGCTTTCGGAGCACGAAGCCAAAACGACAGTGCGCCTGATTCAGTATCTGTTCACCATACAAAAGATGCTGGATCCCGATATTGACGATCCGTGGGCCAAGTATCTTCCCGTGGATGGGAGAAAGCCCCCAAGTCAGCGCGCTCTGGTGGCCCAGCACAATGAGAGGATATCTCTGACAGACGGGCAGTGCGCGGAGATATTCAAGCGCTGTGAAGAACACTGCCTGAACGGAAAAGTAAACTCCACCGAGTTTGCTGTATTGCTTTTGATGACAGCGCCTATCTCATTGGAAGAATTGTGCGCGCCGACCTATCAGGACTTCTGTTATCTGAGAGATTATCGCTCCCGACTGGCGCTGAAGATATCCAACGAATATGCCAAGCGGGGCAGTGAGCAGAATTTTCATCTCAGGACGATCGAAAACAAATACCAGAAGCGCACTATCCCTATGGCAAGGCTGATCGCAGCGTACTACGAAGCCTTATTGAGAAAGGCGAACATTCCCCCGCCCTTGCGGGATCCAGATGTTCTTGAGGGCATGTATGTTTTCAGCGCGGCAAATAAAGACCGCCGAGCAACGCCTTCGTACCTTGAAAATCAAATATCACGTTATATGGCGCCATGGATCCCAAAGAGTATTGCAAAGTCTAACGAAAGCAAAACCCGGAAACCGATAACCACCTTACGGCTGCTGCAAAACACTACATTGTACCACATGTCGAGCATTGGTTATGAGGCAGAGGAGATCCGCAGGATGCAAGGTATGGCGCCTAAATTGGTCTCGGCCAAAAGCTATCAGGACTTTGTCAACGAGGCAGAGCTCAATAAGCTCGGGGCGCTGACAGACTGCTGGATCCAGCGTGTATATCATTTTCCGCCGAATGTATATCAGGCATTCTTCGGCGAACAGAAGATAAAGCTGCTGCTTCCGGAGGCCGCTAGCGGGCAATCGGAAGCAATGATAAAGATCCACATCCCGCCAATGGAGCAGGATAAGATCCCTGTGCAGGGCGTAGCCATTCGCCTTTCAGCCCTTGCAGGATTGTCCGGTACGATCTCACATACTTTCGATGATCAAGGAGGAACGCAGTGAACGATAGAGATGATGCCTTGTCCATCCCGGAATACTGGGAAAAGCACAAATTTGATATAGCCAATATGCGCTACTGGGCTTGCCAAAAGTACGGTTGCCCCGAAAAGAGAGACAACTGTGAATGCAGCTGCAAGTTATGGGAAGAGCGCTACCAAAGAGGCAATACGCTGAAGACGTACAGCAAATACGTCGCAAACTTGACCCCTTTTCTGACATCGCCTATTTCAGAGATGACCCTATTTGAGATCAGAGACGCCCTCATCCGTGTGAAGAAGAGCAGAAAGGGAGGAAAGCCCTATTCAGACAGCACAATGAAAGTACACTTCTCCTGCCTGTGTGACATTTTTCTCTATGCTAAAAAACACGGACACGCGGATAACATTCTGGCAGTATTTGCATCGCCGAAAAAGATGGATCCGCTGACAATGCGGATCTACGAACTGGTCGACCCGCAAAATCCCCAAAACAGCACATTACAGTCGCTGGAGGAACTGCACGAGCGAGTCTCTAACAGAACCCGTTCCTTAACGGTTTGGCAGAAGGAAAAGCTGATCCAAAAGCTCTGCGCCGATATTCCCCATGACGGACGCGGTCTGGGCATTGCGATCTTCTGTTATGCCGGGTTGCGCCCGGCAGAATGCAGAAAGCTTTTGTGGAGAGACCTCATCCCGTTTGTTGACCATCCAGATCGCTCGTTTCTCAACGTCTTTGAGATTCGCGGCGCAGACGGAAACATCAAGGAGAAAACAAAGACAAAAAGCGGACATCGAAAGGTCCCTGTTCATTGTGAGCTCCAGAAACTGCTCACCATGCGGCTTGAGGTTGTACGCGCCGAGCGTCCCGACGACTATCTTGACCTTCCTATCTGCTGCATGGGCAATCGCTTTTGGCAGCCTTGCAAGGACTATCAGCTGGCAAGCTACGGCGACGACCTGTTTTCCTACATTAAAGTCTCTGTCAGAGATCTTGCGTGCTATTCTCTGGATGCAAATATCGAGCGGCTCAAGAACAAGCGCGATGCCATTTACGAGGGCGAAGCACTTTGCCTCTATGTCCTGAGAAAGAACTTTTGGACATGGGCAGAAGCGGAAACACAGCTGACCGACCATGAAAAGCGCTATGTGATGGGTCATGAGATCTCCGATGAAAACGGAAGAGATGTCCGACCCCGCTTGAACGATGAAAACCTTCTTTGGGATATTTGCCAGAAAATGGACCGCTGCGTGTTCTGCCTTGATCTCCACCAAAGCCTCTTGGAGCGTGAACTGCACGTGAAGGAGATCATCTCCTTCTCCAACTGCGGAACGGTCACATTCAATATTTCCCCCGAAGTGCTGAAAGCAGGCGGTGAGATCGTAATTCATTGCAAGGCAGAAGAAGTCAATGACCCGATCATTTACGAAACACCCAAAGCCGTAACGCCACTGAAAAAAATGACAGCCGAAGTTTCGTCATTTCCGGTGTTTCCGCATAACCGCACCGGTATCAACTGTCAGTATGAAAATGTCCTTGCACACGAAAAGCCGGCCCCTCCCTCGTCAGAGGAGGAAGACGATGACTACTCGTTACAGAACCAATAAGGAGACTGGATCCATGAAGAATTTGCTTAATCAGATGTTCCCCGCAGCAAGGGGGCCTCCGACACATATGTGTATCAGAAAGAGACCAAAACAATATTACATATGATATGGACAAAAAGGAGATAGCTATGTTTAATAAAGACGTTGTCATTCTCCGTGTTGGAGAAAAGATCCCTATGTTGTCAGGCTTTAATGGCTGCGTGATGGAGTGGCTGTCTGGGACCGCTGCCTATTGCATCGTTCTCGGTGCCCCGGCCGTTTCTTTACAGAACGAGGTGATTGGCAGTCTTGAAAAGAAGATCCGCTTCGCCAAATACACCTCCGGAAATGTTATGGATATTGCTATAAAGCTGGAGGGGCTTCCATGGATGGACACCCCCTACACTCCGCATCTTTCGGCGGTGGAGAACTTGCCGAGGGAGGACGGCTACCCCGAAGGTATGGGCGCTATGATGAATATCCTCGTCGTAGACGGAAGGGACGGGACGATCCTCCATATAAAGCCGATCACCCTTTCTAACCGCTTCTCTAACGATTTGGTCAAGGATATCTGGTCCTTGAAAAAGAGACCCTTCAACCATTCCTCCTACGATAGCGAGGTCCGGGAGTTGCAGCGGAGATACGAGCCGAAGGTAATTGGCGAAAAGCTGAAGCAGAGTTCCTTTGCCATCCGCTAAAAAGTACTAATTCCCGCACCAACAATATAGTCCGCAGCCCCAGCCGATGGAACTGCGGACTATATTTGGTGCCTTAGAGAGCAAGTCCTTCCTTGGAGCAGAGCTTGCACCATCCGATACGGTCTGAAATTGTTTAGATGAGATTGCTCGGAATAAAGCAGTTATCCGCGTCAATCGGTATCGGCTCCTCACACATACAGATGATGCCGCCGTTGCCTCGCTTCAAGGAAGCCTTGTCAATCACGTTGTATTTTTTGACTTCACGACGGTCGGGCGCAGCGCTCTTTTTGATTTCGAGCGGATGGATGACGTTGTTTTCCTCGACGAACACATCAATTTCTTTTGCATTGGAATCTCTAAAGTAGGTGAGGTTCACTTTGGACTTTGCGTAGGCGTAGTTCTTGACAAGCTCCATCACAACATAGTTCTCGTAGTAATGACCGCTTGCAGCGCCGTTCCGCAGCGTATCCGGCGTCAGCCACATAGAAAGATACGAACAGAGTCCGGTATCGCAGAAGTACAGCTTCGGCGTTTTACTGAGGCGTTTGAGTTCATTGTTGGAATAGGGCGCTAACAGATAAATGATGTTCAGTCCAACGAGAATTTTCAACCACTCTTTTGCGGTACTCGGCGCAATTTCGGCGGACTCAGCCAATGTGGAATAATTGACCTGCTCCGACACGAGAGAAGCACAGCCCACAAGAAATTTGCGGAAGCGAACGGCATCGGTAATGCCGCCCGCCTCGGTAGCATCACGCATCAAGTAGGTGTCAACGTAGGAATTGAAATATTCCTGCCGAAGTTCGTCGTCCACGCCCTGCACCTGGGGCATACCGCCCTCCCAAATGTGATTGAACACTTGAACCACATCATTTTTGGGAAGTTTACGCTGTCTTGCCTGCAAAGTAGCGAGCGAGAAGTCCAAATCCGTGTCGAACACAAGTCCCGTTTTTTCTCTGGCAGACAGACTATACAGCTCCAAGATGCCGATTCTTCCAGCGAGGGTCTCACGCACTTTCTTCATCATATTGTACTGCTGCGAACCGGTCAGCCAGACAAGCCCTTTTTCATCGCTCTCATCGCAAATGATTTTGATTTGCTCGAACAGCTCCGGCGCTTTCTGCACCTCGTCAATGAGGACAGGTGGCTTATAGGTCTGGAAAAACAGCACAGGGTCAGATTGTGCAAGCTCTCTCGCCATTGTATTGTCCATCGTGACATAGGTTCTGTCGTTCTCAGCTAGATGCTTCAGCATCGTCGTTTTGCCGACCTGTCTTGCTCCTGTAACAAGGATGACCTTGAAAAAATCATTGAGTTTTAAGAACTTGCGTTCAAGCTCTCGTGTGATATATGCCATAACGCACCTCTTGATTTTATGAAATTCTATGATGGATTGTATTTTATCTTAATTTTCCCACTCCGTCAAGAGTATATGCACACGGTGACTTTTCATATGCGTGATCTCTATATTTACAATTTTAGTTGACTTTCCAACTGATTTTTGCTTATTCTAATTAATATAGATAGGCCACCATAAAATCAGAGGGCAAAAGTGAAATGTCTACACTATATTCCCAAAAACGACACATCCAATGGAAAAAACAGGGGTGCCCCACAATTATGGGTCACCCCTGCTAAGTCCTTCGCTCGGTCAATTTTTATTTTACCGACGAGTCGGAACCGTCACTCGTCATCTTCGCCCGGTCAGTTTTTATTTTACCGACGAGTCAGAACCGTCACTCGTCATCGTTTAGCGAAGTAGGAAATAGAACCCTATTTCCCACGCCTAGGATATGCGAGACTGCACAAAATGTCAACGAAAATTTTTCCTTTTTCACCTATTTTTTTGCCCGTCCAATCGGACCCTAGAGCCTCCAAAACCAGCGGCATAAAAGCGAATAGAAAATGCTCTGGACGCAGGTACATTCTTCTCCGTCGTCCAGCGCAAGGCAGTTCTCGGAATCGTAGTTGCAGCAGGAATGTACCAGCCGCCGCATCCTGCGATACTGCCGGTAGTCCATGATAGGGATAGTGGAAAACACTCGGTTGACCTCCAAAAATGAAATTAGCGTGAATTATTCGTGCGAAGCATTGATTTCTTCGTGCAAACAGCATATACTATACTCACCAGCAAGAAAGGAGATGGTTTTATGGCTGGCTCCACCACGAATATCAGCATCCGCATGGATTCGGATTTGAAAGCACAGGCCGACGCGCTCTTTGGAGAACTCGGTATGAACCTGTCCACGGCGTTCAATGTCTTTGTCCGCCAGTCGCTCCGCGAGGGCCGTATTCCGTTTGACATTTCTCTCAATCAGCCCAACAAGGAAACGATTGCCGCCATGTTGGAGGCAGAAAGGATTGCAAAAGATCCGTCCGTGAAAGGGTACAACGATCTGGATGAACTCTTTGCAGACCTGAAAGCATGAGAAAAACAAAATACACCGTCAAGCCCACCACGCAGTTCAAAAAGGATTTCAAGTTGGCCATGAAGCGCGGATTGAAAATCGAGCTGCTGGAGGAAGTGATCGCCGCCCTTGCAATGGGCGAAACGCTCCCCGAAAAGCACAAGGATCACGCGTTGACCGGAAATTGGGTCGAACACCGTGGGTGTCATGTCCTCCCGGGTTGGCTGCTGATCTACCGCATCGAGGATGAAGTGCTGGTGCTGACCTTGGCTCGCACCGGGACGCACAGCGACCTGTTCGGAAAATAACGCCTGCCGCCGTATGGAAGTCATTCTGTACGGCGGCTTTTCTCTGCTCAGCGTTCGGGCTCGTTTCGCTTCTTCTCCTTTGGCTGCGCGTCCTTTTCAAGCTGCTCCGCTGTTTTCCGCAGCTTCTCCACTGTCTTGATTTCCTCCCGTGTGGCGCGTAGCTCCTGATATCTTCGTTTTCAGCATACCGTTGTCCTCCTTTACGAAAAATGCTCTAAGTGTCCTCATTAACCGTGAGAAAAATCCCGATTAAAAGGTCACTTAGAGCATATAACACCAGAAACCGCTTGGTTATTTTTCAACCGATTTACTTGGCGGCCGCTATCCGCGGCACTGCGTCGGCAATGAGAAGGGGACCGGCAGACACCGGTCCCTTTTCACTCAGATACAAAACGCAGCATAGAGCGGAACGATCTTCTTATTGCCCTCACAGCCGAAGTTCTTCGCAGAGAGCTTGATGGCGTAAGTGGGCTTGTAGGTATCCATGTAGACCCGCAGGCTCTTGGCCTTGGTGTTATCGGCGGACTTGACCTCAATGGGAATGAGCTGCCCGTCACGCTGAATGATGAAGTCGATCTCAGCTCCACGCTCAGACTCCCAATAGTAGGTGCGGTAGCCGTTCATGGTAAGCTGCACATTGACATAGTTCTCCGCCATACCGCCCTTGAAGTCATTGATTTCCTCGACCATATAGAGAATGTCATTGGCTGCCAGATCCTTCTTGGCGCAAAGCAGCCCTAAGTCGGACACATAGATCTTGAACGCGTCAATATCACGGTAGTTTTCAAGCGGCTTTTTGATTTGCTCGACCTTGTAGACCTGTGACACGATGCCGGACAGGCAAAGCCATTCAATCGCATTTTCAAATTCGGAAGCCCGTCCGCCCTTCTTGAGCAACTTATATTGGAAACGGGTATTCTTCTTGGAGAGCTGAACGGTTATATTGTCGTATGCAAGTCTGGTTTTCTTGATCTCGTTCAGGTTATTATACTTGCTCATATCGTTGAGGTAGCTGGCAAGTATCGTATCCTGTATGTGACGGACAAGAATATAATCCGTTGTTTCAGCGAATTGCAGCACGCACTCCGGCATACCGCCGACCACAAGGTATTGACGGTAAAGCTGCATGGCGGCATCGTGCAAGGCAGACGGCAGCAGCGTATCGGTATTAAAGCACTTTTTAATCTGCTCTACTAAATCGTTCTCCCCGAGCGCCAGCATAAACTCTTCCATATCCATGGGATACATCGTTTTCATATCGACTTTCCCAACGGGGAAAGAAAATTTTGCCCGGTTGACCGCAACGCCGAGCAAGCTGCCTGCGACAATGATGTGATACTCCGGAGCGTCTTCACAGAAGTATTTGAGCGAAGTCAATGCTCGTTCGCAGAGCTGCACCTCGTCAAAGACGACCAGCGTCTTCTCTTTCACGATGGTCTGACCTGCAATATGAGACAAAATTGGGATCAGGTAATCGGGGCTGATATTCTCCGCAAAGGTCTCATTCAGTTTCGGATTGGTTTCAAAGTTGAAGTACGCCACATTTTCATAGTGGGTACGACCGAACTCCAGAATGGAATAGGTCTTTCCGACCTGTCTTGCGCCCTGTAAAATAAGGGGCTTGCGGTGTTCACTTTCTTTCCACGCTTCCAGAAATCCTGTAATTTTCCGATACATATTCAGCCCTCCTCAAAGGTACTGAGAATACTATAACAGATATTCGCGTAAAAATCAACCGGTTCTGCATCGAATATCGCATTATATGACGCAAATATTATCCATGACTCTGCGCGATTCGACACGAATACCGCATTTTCTACATTCGAAATGCAGCAGAGCAGATCGTTGCAGGTGTTTAGAGAATGAAGCTGCGATAGCGCATTCTCATATTTTATTTTGTGTAAAATGGGTGCGAAATGGGAATTTCGATGATAGGGAAATTCAAAACTCTCTGGTACACAAGGCTTTTTCGCACTGTCATAAAATATTTTGTCTGAATGGCGCCGGCAGGAAAGAACGCACCCTATTATATCACGGCTCCAATGACTGCTCCCCTGCCCCGTGGTATGCTGGAAGAAAATGTGGGAGGACAGGCTTATGGGAACCTTTGCGGATTACATTGGGGAAATGGACATCCCGGAAAATCAGCGTGCGGAATACGCGCAGCGGATGCTCAAGCTGCTCCATGCGAGCGGCATGATGTCGGTGGATGAGGTGGGCCTCTTTGGCCACCGTATTCGCCTGCTCTATCCGCCGGAGTTGGATGAGACCGGACGCGCGTGGGGCTGCTATAACTACTTCGAGGACGAATTCTGGGAGAGCTGGGGTCTCAACGCCGACAGGGGCACATTTTCCTCCAATAAGATCGGCGGCGGGGCGTTCCGCACCGCGGTCCTTGCGGGGTATGTGCTGACGGCGCTCCACAGCCGGAGCTACGGCATCGTCACCGTGGACGGCTCCTATGTGTGTGAGCGCCGACTCATCGGCTGGATTAATGGCGTGCTGGGTACGCAGTACACCAACCAGCGGGCGACCCAACTGTGGGAAATTGAGAAGCTGCTGCACAAGGACGACTGCGGCGAATACAACAAGGACCTGACCGGTTTGATCCACGACGTTCCCACCGCGTGTGCCGATCCGGAGCAGGTCGAGTCTTATATCGCCGCATGTTTTTTCGAGGAATTTTACGCGGATATGTCCTCGGAGGAGGAAGATGTTGAGATCTATCACAAGGAGGACGCCATCGGGGTCCGCAACTGTTTCACGCACCTGAAAAAGACGCTGTCGGCGCTGCACGAGCGCGGCGGTACATTGGAGGATGCAAAAAAATACCTCCTTATGCCGATGACCGAGCGTAGCGTTGTGATCGACGAACAGGGCGGCAACACTCTGGCATTCTCCTACTGCTTTGTTTCTCCCGCCCTCGCTGTGGCGATGACCGCGCGGGAGTTCGGTGTGGACTTCTGGGTCCTGTGGGACGAACTCGGAGCGGACATTCCGAGCGTAGAGCGCTTTCCAGCGCCGCAGCCCTGTCCGCCGGTAGAGCCGGTCTCCACGCAGGAGCTTTTCGGTGTTGCCCCGGACGACATGGCGTATTACTGGCGGTCGGACGGCAAGGTGCAGTTTTCCGACGAGATGACAGCGTGGATGCAGGCGCTCCGCGCGGAGCTGGACGGGATTACCGACACGATCCCGCCGGAGAGGTTTCTGCAAGCCATGGCGGATGCCATCCCCGGTGCGGGGAACTACGCTTTTCGGGATATGTTCTACGGGTTCATTGCGCGGCAGGCGGAGCCGAAGGTACAGGCCGCCGTTCTTCTGCTGGAGCGGCTCGCCGAGCGCGGCGAGCCGAATATTCGCCGGTATCTGGCGATCCTCGGGAATCCCGCGCTGCGGGAGAAAGTGTTCGGTTTCTAAAAAGACATACATTATAATAAGAACCGTGGGTATTAGAGAAATGGCTTCGAAAGCAAAGCTCTAATACCCACGGGTTTATTTCTGCTTGTCGCGCTCCATAGTCTCGTTTGCAGCTCTATAAAGAAATGCGTTTAAAGACTCCCCATGAGCCTTTGCATGTTCTTGAAGAACAGCTTTTTTCCCTATCGGTACACGAAAAGTAACATTTTCCACTTTTTCGCTCAACCATTTTGTTGACGCACGCTTCTGAGCGTCTGTCGTTTTCATTTCAATCTCCTCAATCTACACAATTTCATTTACTTTAGCAACTATCGACATATATGAGCTCATATATTTGACAAAAACGCCAGTTGATATATGAGTTCATATATGTTATACTACGACTATAACAAAACAACGGCAGTTGCAGAGTGCTACCAACACTCCGCAACCTGCGCAGGTGACAGATCCACCTACACAACGGCTGAAGCCGCACCGTCAGGAAGTAGTATACCCTGTTTTGCCCCATTTGGCAAGATACGGGCACTATAAAAGTTCCTCCGTGTGCGTTCAGGCGTCAGACTTCCGCACCCTTGGAGTGGTGTAGAGCAGCGTGTAGGCGAAATGCCTGCACGCTGTTTTGCTTACCGCTCTGAGGAAAGGAGGTAAAGATATACCATGGAAGAAACGAAGAAGGCACCCATCCGGGTGCGCGTTAACCGCAGCCTGGCATTTTTCTGCTGCATGGCTGTTCTGCCGGAAACCTGCGGCTTCGGCGGAACTTGTCCGACGCTCACCGTCTCGCATGATAACAGCTGCGATGACTATGTCACCGTCGTCCCGCTCATCCCGACCGGGCACTATGTGCCCGGCGAAGGCTGGCAGGCCGGCAGCCATTCGCTCGTCACCGTAGACGACAAGACCTATATGGCGCTGTGCGACTACCCGGTGACCATCCACGCAAACTGTCTCGGCCGCGGACTCGGCTATGTCTGGCCGGCAAACGAACGCAACGGCGTCCTGAAAGCCCTTGCCCATCACTTCCTGATCACGAAGGAGAACCTGCTATGAACACTAAGACTACCCGGCCGTTCGAGATGTGGACGGCATGGGACTGCCTCGGCAGGCATGACTGCCGCCCCGTCATCGTCATCTCGCAAGAGGGCGATACGGATACCGTCACCGTCATTCCCCTCACCTCGGACCGCGAGAGCACGCAGCTCCCGACGCATGTGCTCATCTCGGAACAGGGCCTTGACCACACCAGCCGCGCTCTGTGCGAGAAGGTGAAGACCATCCGCCGCAAGACGCTCATCCGCCGCATCGGCTGCGTCTACGAACCCTACGACCGTTTCGCCCTCCGTCACGCTCTGGCCATCTATCTTGGACTGCAGGCGGAGGAAGGCACCCAGGCGTGGAACTGACCGCGCCGAAGACAAATCATATAATTAATAATTAGGAGATAACATCCATGAATACGACCAACTTCATTCAGAACCTCTTCAACAATGATCCCATGATTCCCGAGAACATCTATGAGCCCTCCGGCGTCTGCATCGGCGACACGGTGCTCGACAACACCCCCAGCGGCTTTGCCCTGTTCCAGGCCATTGGAGGACACTACACCTCCCCTGCCCAGGCCATCGAGGAGCTGGTGGACAACGCCATCTCCTCCATCAAGGCGAACGGCGGCAGCGGCGAGGTCATCCTCCGTCTCACGGATGGCGGCGACTACGTCGACATCTCCGTCTACGACAGCGGCACCGGCATCTCGGACCTCGGTGCGGCCCTGACCATCTCCGGCCGCGGCGGAGCGCAGTCGCCGCTGAATGAGCATGGCTGCGGTCTCAAGAACGCCCTCTCCTACCTCTGTGAGGAGGTCGAGGTGTGGCTCCTTGAGAGTCGCACCAAGGAGGATGCGGCGGCAGACCGGTACCGCTGTGTATCCGCACCCTATGCCGCCATCGACCGGAAGATGCGCGCAAAGGTCCATCAGGGCAACGGCGCCATCCTGCATGAGACCGGCACCACCATCCGCGTCCGCTGCAGCAAGGAGAAGTTCGAGAGCCTCAAGCCCGCAACAAAGCGTGCCAAGGCGGACTTCCGTCAGCTGTGCGGCTACCTCGAAGAGGAACTCGCCTACACCTATGCGGCCATCCTTGCCGAGGGCCGCATCACCATCGGCGTCATCTGCCGCGAGCAGAACGCTCCCGAGAGCTACCATCAGCTCGAAGCGCTCGAGCCTCTCTGGGAGGAAGACCCGGTGGAGATGCCGGAGACGGCGGCGGACTTCGGCGGCGGTAAGGTCACCATCCGCTGCTGCTACGGCACCATCGAGGCAGATAAGGAGAATGCCACCTACTATAAGGGCAACATGGCCTCCTCGGGTCTTGAGATCCGCATCAACGGCCGCTGCATCGAGCGCGGCCTGTACAGCAAGGTGTTCGGCAAGGCGCTGCACCCGAGCTGCAACCGCTTCCTCGCGCAGATCGACCTGTGCGGCGAGGACGGCATCGCGTTCCCTGCAACGGAGACGACGAAGAACGCCTTTGTCGAGGGAGACGCGCGCACGCAGGCGCTCTTCCGTTGGATCCGCGCCAATGTCAGGCGGCCGGAGACCTCGCGCGAGTCGCTGGAGAGCCGCCTCGTCGGCAAGCTCGCGGAGAAGAGGGCGGCGGAGAGCGATACGCTCCGCATCGGCCGTGAGGAGGGCACCTACCGCACCATCGGGTTGCAGGGAAAGATCGACCTGCTGGTGAGCAAGACCGGTGGGATGGTCATCTACGAGGCAAAGGCAAAGAACACGAAGGCGGAGGACCTCTATCAGCTCCGGCTCTATGCGGACGGGTGCGCGATGGACGGCATGCCCGCGAAGGAGAGTGTGCTCATTGGGGCGCGCCATCCGCAGGAGGTGTGCAGCCTGGTCGAACAGCTCAACAGCCAGTGCGACCCCACGGGAGCGCCGTATCACTTCGTGCTGCGGACGTGGGCGGAGGAGGGCATCAGCGCATGACGCCCTATCCGGTGATCGATGTGAAGGCGACGGGGGAGAACATCCTCCGCCGCCGGATCGAGAGAGAGTACACGGTTTTGGATGTACAGCGGTACCTGAACCTCGCGTGTCCTCAGTCCGTGTATCACTGGCAGGCGGGACGGACGCTGCCGAACATCGATAACTTCTACGCGCTGAGCGTACTGCTCGGCACGACCGTCAACGACCTTGTGGTTGAACAAGAGAGCCGATAGGCTTAAAAGAGGACAATAAAACACGGCGGCGGCAGAGAGCTGCAACTCTCTGCCGCCTGCGAAGGTGAAGCACCACCTACACAACGGGATTTCCCGCACCGATGATATCAGTATAATCAATTGCTCTCGTTTGTGCAAGGGAAACCTTCAGAGCGACTCTGAACACTGTGTAGGCTTTAACGCACCTACACAGTGTTTTCTTGTCCACATACAAGAAAGGAGTCCATCTGATATGGCCTTGTCCGATCATAAAATCGTAGCATTTCCTTCGCCGGCTTCTCATAAGTTGGAGGCGGGAGGGATCTGCCCTATGGAAATCAAGCACACACATCCCAAAAGCAAGTCGCCGGACGAACGTGCGGCACAGCTTAAAGACATTCGCAACGCCTGCATAGCCTTGCTCATGGCGCAGAAGAAGACTGCCGGAAAAGAGAGTGCGTAAGATGAGATATGAAGCCGCTTATGCACGCCAGTCCGTCGAAAAGAAGAACAGCCTTTCCATCAAGGGACAGCTTGACCTATGTACCCAGACCTCCGGAAATTCGTCGCTGATCATGTATAGCGATCAGGGCTACTCAGGGAAAAACACAGATCGCCCCGACTTTCAGCGATTGCTCAAGGACATCAAGGCAGACAAGGTCAGCAAGCTCTATGTCTATCGCCTTGACCGCTTCTCGCGTTCCATTGCTGACTTCGGTCAGCTTTGGAACGTGCTGCAAGCACACAATGTCGAGTTTGTTTCTGTGACAGAGAACTTTGACACCTCAACTCCCATGGGGCGAGCGATGCTCCATATCATCATGGTTTTCGCCCAACTGGAGCGCGAGACGACAGCAGAGCGCGTGAAAGACAACTATGACAGTCGGGCGGCGCTTGGCTCGTGGCCCGGTGGACCTGCTCCTTACGGGTATCGCAACGGACGGACAAGCACAGGAAGTCCTACGCTAATCCCGAACAAGGAGCAGTTGGAGATCGTCCACCGTATATTTGAGAAGTACGCAGAAGAGGGCGCTACCCTCAGAAGCGTTGCCGATATGCTCAATCGAGAGAAAATTCCTTGTGTTCGGCGCAGTACTTGGGATAATGTCAGCGTCGCCCGAGTTCTTCATGCGCCTGTTTATGTTAATGCGGACACTCAGGTGCGTCTATACTATGCCTCGCTCGGCGTAAAGGTCGTGTCTGAGGAAAGTGCATTCGACGGGGAGCACGGCCTGCTCCTGTATGGAAAACGAAAGGCAAATGACCGGAAGTACACCGATGTCAAGGATCATCACCTTGCAGTGCTGAATAGTCCCGGCGTTGTTTCTTCCGACCTCTTTCTGCGTTGTCAGGACAAGCTCTCGCGCAATGCGCAGATCGGAAATGCGGGTAAGGGCACACACAGTTGGCTGAGCGGCATGATGAAATGCGCCAAATGCGGATACAGTATCACCGTGCAGCAAAGAAAAAACGGCCTCCGTCGTATGATTTGCTCAGGCCGCTACAACCTCTCCCGATGCGATGCCGATATCCGCACCGATCTCACCGAGCTGGAAAATGCCGTCGCTATGGAAATTGAAAGGCTTCTCGCAGAATGCCCGCCGAGCGAGCCGGTCGAGCCGATTCGGAAGGATATCTACGCAGAGAAGCTTGACGCCTTAGACCGCAAGGCAGACCGCTTGCTGGAGGCGTTTGCCAACGATGAGAGCCTGAACGGCGCTTACCTTCAGCGTGCGCTTGCCCGCCTCGAAAAGGAACGAAAGGATATTCTGGCCTTGCGCAAGCGTGAAAAATCGAGGCCCGCTATGCCGGAGAAACTCGTCTTTTCCGACCTGAGCTTTGAGGAAAAGAAGATCGTTGCCGCACAGTTTATCGAGCGGATAGAGGTCACCGAGGACTCTGCAGAGATCAAGTGGGCTGTATAAAGTCCGGCATATACAAGAAAAGACGACGCATGGTCATGACCATGCGTCGCCAGTCTGTCGAGGAACCCGGTCTGCACTCAGGAGCAGACTGGGTCTCGAACATATGAGAAGCCATCTCTTATTATGATGCTCAGCGCCAAGCAGGAAGCGTCTTATCTGCTTGGAGAGGATGCAGAAGAACGGCAGGCGCGACAACTCATTATGCACAGAAATCAAGAGCAGCATCAAAATTCCTTCAGTAAACGAAAAAGGAATGACCCTGAGCGGTAACACAAAAAACAGGGCGCAGGGCTGATGCCCGCGCCCCGAAAGGTGTAGGAGATAATTTGCTTTTGATATTTAGCTGCCAAGTGTCAGCTCATTGACCGCCTCAATCAGATCAACCGTTTTACTTCTGCCACAAGAGCAACGGCTTTCCCATCGACCGTCGCAATGCAGTTCGTGCCGTCAAGACGGTAGAGCGTCAGCGTGAAGGTCGGGAAATCTTCACGACTAGAAGATACCCCGTATCTCGATCTATTTTACAGTGTGACTTGGAATGTGATCGTGTTACCCGTCTGCTTTGCAGAAATTTTTCCGCTGTGGGCATCCACCGTGGCTTTTGCAATGGAAAGGCCGATGCCCGTCCCGCTTACAGTATTGGAATGGGATTCATCCGCACGGTAAAAGCGGTCAAACAGGCGGGCAGCGTCGATGTTCCGCACCCCATCCGTGGTGTTGGAGACGGTGATCTCTGCCTTTTTTCCGCTGCGCCGGGCGGTCAGGGAAATGCTGCCGCCGTCGGGAGAATATTTGAGGGCGTTGTCCAGCAGGATAGAAACCATTTGCTGGATCGCCGCACGGTCACCGGTCACGGTCAGCCCATCCGCAATATCCTGTGTGTATGTTTTTCCCTTTGCCTGCAAAAGAGAGACAAACGGCTCGCTGATCTCCCAGAGCGCGTCGCTGAGAGAAAATTCCGTGCGAACCGGGAACGGATCTTCTTCATCCAGCCGGGAGAGGGTCACAAGATTGGTGATGAGCCTTGCAAGCCGCCCGGACTGCACCTGGATGTTATGCACCCATTCGTCCCCGTCATGCTCCATAGCCAACACATCCGCGCTGGTGGAAATGGCAGTCAGCGGGGTTTTCAACTCATGGCTGGCGTTGGTAATAAATTGCTTCTGCGCCTCCATGTTTTTGAGATACGGCGTGATGGCTCGCCGGGAAAAGAGGACCACAAGACCGAACACCACCAGAAGGCACGCGGCAGCAATAGCCAGCGTGATCCACAGCAGCGACCGCATGGTCTGTATCTCCCGCTCAGAGTTGAGAAACAGCACAACCGTTTCATTTTCCGTCGAGCTGACAAGATACCGATAGCCACTTTCATAGCCGTGCATTTTTCCGCTTTTCAGCACTGTATCCGCATAGGCTTCGGCATCACTTTTGGAGATGGACGCGATAAAATCCTGATTCACTCGCAGAACTTCGCCATCTGAAAAATAGTGGACTGCAAAAAAACGGAGGGAATACTGCACCTCCGGGGAGAAGTGCGACCAATCATCGAAAGGCGGCGCGCCCCGGCCGGGAGAAAACGGCATTTTCTGTGTTTCCGTCTCCATGAGCCGCGCCAGCGCTTCATCCTGCTGGTCCGTCACACTATGATAATTCCACAGATTTACGAAGCACAGAAGCGTCAGGACAACTGCGGTAAACGCCGCCATTGCCGCGCCAATGAAGCGCCAGCGCATCTTTTTCAGCATCGCATCTCCTCCAGCGCATAGCCCGCGCCGCGGATCGTCCTGATCTCAATATCCGCGCCGACTTGCTTGAGCTTTCTTCTTAAAAATCCAATATATGTCCATACAACATCCATATCCGCTTCGCTGTCAAGCCCCCATATCTTCTCCATCAGGTGTTCTGATGAAAACACCTGATGCGGATGACGCAGAAATAGTTCCACAAGCTGATACTCCTTGTTATTCAGCCGCACTTCATTCGACGGTGTGCGGAGCGTATATTGTCCCCGGTCAAGCGTGACATTTCCAAAACTGAGTTCAGACGGCGCATAGGCGCTGCTGCGCCTGGTAAGGGCGCGGACGCGGGCAAGGAACTCGCTTGCTGCAAACGGCTTGGGGAGGTAATCGTCAGCACCTGCATCCAGTCCGGCTACCCGGTCGGCTACCTCCGCCTTTGCTGTCAAAAACAGGGCCGGTGTGGTGTTTCCCGACCCACGGGCAGCTTTTAAGACTTCGATCCCGTCCTTTCCCGGCATCATAATATCCAGCACCAGGGCGTCATAGGTCGTCGCCTGAATATAATCCAGCGCATCGCTCCCGTTATGCACCATATCTACAGCGTATTTATTCTTTTCCAGCATGACCTTCAGCGCGCGGGCAATGGTCACTTCATCTTCTGCAATCAGGATACGCATAGGACATCCCTCCAATCTGCACCTATTCTTGCACGTCAAGTCAAAATGAGCTTGAAATTTCTTATATTATAGCAGAAGGTCATGTCCAAATAAAGTATCGATAAAGATGCGGAAGTTCACAAATTCCTTACAGACTTTTTCTGGTTCATTTCAAGAAACAGCGGTATCCTGCAAAGCAGAAACACGCAGAAACTTATTTGTGGCTATAGCAAAAGGGAGCGTGCTGGCGGTTACTGTCCACCGAGGCAATATGCTGAAAGCGGCAGACAAATGACAATCACCGCCCAGCGGTGTTTACATAGAAAGCGCCGGGCAGATGCGCTCTGCTCGGCCTTTTTACAAACTGGCGCATTTTTCAAGTACATTTTAGGATGCCTTTGTAGAATGGCGTTTGTAAGTTACAACAAAAAACGGAAAGGAGTATCACCATGGAGCTTACCGGAAGCTACCGACATGAGCTGAAATATCAGATCAGCCCTGCCGACTACTACGCACTTCGGCAGCGGCTCAGGGCCGTCATGAAGCGCGATCCGCATACGGGCGCGGATGGACTTTATACGATACGAAGCGTCTACTTTGATAATTACGGGGACAAGGCGCTGCGGGAAAAGGTCAACGGCGTGCAAAAGCGCGAAAAATTCCGCATCCGCTATTACAACAACGACTTCTCCTTCATTACGTTGGAAAAGAAGATCAAGCACAATGACCTCTGCATGAAGATCGATGCCCCGCTGACTGTCGAGGAGTATCGGAGGATTCTTCAGGCGCCAGGGGCATGGATGCTGGAGCATCCGCAGCCTCTTATCCGGGAGCTATACTGCAAAATGAAAACGCAGCAGCTTCGACCCCGCGTGCTGGTGTCCTATGTGCGGGAGCCGTACATCTACGATGCCGGAAATGTCCGTGCGACCTTCGATTCTCATATTCGGACAAGCCTGTTCCAAAGAGATTTTTCAGATGGTGCGATTTTAGACATCTGCGCAACAGATACCCCCGGCGATATCATTTTAGAGGTGAAATTCGATGCGTTTCTGCCGGAGATCATCCGCTGTCTGCTGCAATCAGAAGAACTCCGCCAGCAGGCGTTCTCAAAATACGGTTCCTGCCGTCGGTTCGGCTAATCATTCATCAATTATCAATCAGTAAGGAGAAAGCAACATGACCTTCAATGATATTTTCAAATCCAGTTTTTTGGAGAACGTTTCCGAGTTTTCCATCCTTGATACTGTCATCGGTCTGGCCGTTGCGCTGGTGATCGGCTTATTTATTTTTATCATCTACAAGAAAACGCTGACCGGCGTGATGTATTCCAGCGGCTTCGCGCTGACGCTGGTGGGTCTGTCTCTTGTTACCACGCTGGTCATTATGGCGGTCACATCCAATGTGGTCCTGTCTCTCGGTATGGTGGGCGCGCTGTCCATCGTCCGATTCCGCACTGCAATTAAGGAGCCGGTGGAGATCGTGTTTCTGTTCTGGTCGCTGGCGGTGGGCATTGTCATCGGCGCGGGCATGATCCCGCTGGCTGTCATCGGCTCTGCCATTATCGGCGTGATCCTTCTGCTGTTCGCCAACCGCAAAATTCACAACAATCCCTACATCCTTGTGATGAACTGCACAGACGAGAACGCGGAAAAGGCCGTGTTGGATATTCTCGGCAAAGATACCGAGCACTACATCGTCAAATCCAAGACTATCACCACCGCCGGGATCGAACTGACCGCGGAACTCCGCACCAAGGACGCGTCTACCAGCTTTGTCAACCTGATCTCTCGTCTGCCCGGCGTCGGGAACGCGACCCTTGTCAGCTACAACGGCGAATACCTGTCGTAACGGAGGAAGCACATGATCGCTCATAAACACATCACGAAAATCATCGCTGTGGTCATGGCGGTCGCTGTCTGTCTATGCCTTTGTGCAGTCGCGTTTTCCGGTCAAATCGCAGAAGCGATAGGAAATACAGGCATTTCCATGGAGTATGAAACAGAGCTGTTTGATACCAACAGTATCCTGACGGTCAATATTCTGATGGATGAAACCGGCTGGAACGATATGCTGGCCAACGCCACGGCAGAGGAATATTACCAGTGTGATGTAGAGATCAACGGCACGGCCTTTTACCGTGTCGCCATCCGGCCCAAGGGCAACACCAGCCTGACCTCCATTGCCAGCGACCCCACTACAGACCGCTACAGCTTCAAGCTGGAATTTGACCACTATGTAGACGGACAGACCTGCTTCGGTTTGGATAAGCTGATCCTGAACAATAACTTCGCCGACGCCACCAATATGAAAGAGGCGCTGATCTACGATATGTACCGGTATCTCGGCGCGGACGCCTCCCTTTACAATTATGCCAAAATCTCCGTCAACGGCGAGTATTGGGGTGTTTATCTCGCGCTGGAAGCGGTAGAGGACAGCTTTCTGCTCCGCAACTACGGCGCGCAGAGCGGAGGACTCTATAAGCCGGAAAGTATGGATATGGGCGGCAGAAAAGACTTCGGCAACGGGGCATTTGGCAACATGACGCCGCCGGATACGCAGGGAAACACCGATCAGGCAAATCCTCCCACCTCTCCCGGTCAGACATCCGATGATACCTTTGACCCATCTCAAAAGTTGGATTCGAGCAGTGAGAGTTCGGCAGCGACTTCGGATAACTCCGGAAAACGCCCTTCAATGGATTTCGATGGGGGAGGCGGCAGGGGCGGCTTCTCTATGGGAGGCGGCGCGGATCTCAACTATACGGATGATGAACTGGACAGCTATGAAACCATCTGGGACGGTGAGATCGCATCGACCACAAAGGCCGACCATAAGCGCGTGGTCACTGCTCTCAAAAACATTTCGGAAGGTAATGACCTGGAAGATTATATGGACATCGATAACCTACTCCGCTATATGGCAGTCCATGTGTTCTCCGTCAACGAGGACAGCCTGTCCGGCACGATGGCGCACAACTATTACCTCTATGAGACCGGAGGAAAGCTGAACCTGATCCCCTGGGACTACAACCTCGCCCTCGGCGGCATGGGAAGCAGTAATGACGCTACCAGCGTTGTGAACGATGCCATCGACAATGCGTTCTCCGGCACAAACTTCTTCGACACTTTGATGGAGGACGAGACCTACCACGACCAGTATTACGCCTATCTGCGTCAGCTCGTGAGTGAGTATATTGACGGCGGCGGATTTGACGCTTTCTATGAGTGGGTACGCAGCCAGATCGACGAGCTTGTAAAGACCGACCCCACCGCATTCTATTCCTATGACGAATATCTGACAGCGGTCGACACGCTCTATCAAGTAGTGAAGCTGCGGGGCGAGTCCATTCAGGGCCAGCTTGATGGGACGATCCCCTCTACGGAAAGCGCACAGCGCAGCAGCGATGCGTTGGTGGATGCCTCCACGTTGGATATCAGCGTGATGGGCAGCATGAACACCGGCGGTGGCGGCGGTGGGTTTGGCTCCAACGCGTCGACGGCCTCTGAAAACACCTCAGACACGTCGGACGCGGCACAGGATACTTCCAAAACGCAGACTGTGCCGGATGTGTCCGCCGAGTCCGAAAATACGCCGTCCACCGATTTCGACCCGTCCCAGTTCGGCGGTAAAATGCCGGATGGATCTGACGCATCTCAGTTCGGTGGCGAACCGCCAAGCGGATTCGCTTCCTCCCAATTTAGCGGAGGAAGTCAGGATGCCTCTGACAATGCCCAGCAACCGAACGAAAACGCACAGGATGGCGGCAATGGCAATTCCGGCGGCAGACCGTCTATGGGCAACTTCCCCGGCAGCACTGGAAGCACATCCTCGGCAGCATCCGCAAAGGATCTGATCCTGTACGGAGTATCTCTGCTGGCTTTCGCTATAGCAATGCTATTTGCGCTTTTGTATCGCAGAAGGCCGAGAAAACGGTAAATATACTACATTTTTGATATCCGCACGAGTTTAATATCTCGTGCGGATATTTTATCTGCCGATTAAATGGCCATTTTTGCTATTGAAGTATGCTTAATCTGTTAAAGACGAGAAAGAGAATATGTGAGAAAGCGTTTCGAGACTTGTCCACAAAAGAAATGCCGTCTCTGCGGTTCTGTGTTTATTACATCTGTAGCTATTCACAGTAAAGTTGGACATTTGTATTCAGCGGGAGAAAATAACCTTGACAAATCTCGTCTCATGACATATTGGTGTTGGTCTATCCGTGCTTTTTCAACATATTCCAAAGTGTAGATCGACCCATATTCAGCCGCCTGGCAGCCTTGCTTTGATTATTATTTTCCTCCTGCAGAACAAGTCGGACAATATCGTACTCGATATCTGCAAGGCTTTGCTGAAGGTTGATTGAGTGATATCCCGGAGCGTTGTGGGATGCGCTGCCGCTTGGCTGCTCAGCCTGAATAACTTCCTCAACGCTTACGCGGTCAATGTAGGGACTATTTGCCTTGATGACTAAGGTGCGCACAACGCGGTCTAGTTGTGCGAGGTTGCCATCCCAGGGAAAATCCTTCATCAAAGCAAGCGCGTCGTCTGTGAAGCCGATGACCTGTTTACCGAGCAGGACGTTAAGCTGATTAACGCAAAGCGATAATAGACTCGGAATGTCTTCGCGGCGCTCGCGCAGCGGGGGGAGCCGCAGGACGAGGGTGGAGAAGTGCCCCTGCAGGTAGGCGCAGGGGTAGTTATCGTCGTGCTGGGCGGAAAAGAGCATACGGTTGCGCCGATAGGCGCAGCTGTTCTCCATGAATCGAAACAGCTCCTCCGCCTGCTCGTCGCTGAGGTGATCCAGATTTTTCAGGTAAATGGTCAGGCCGACGTTCAGAAGAGGGGAGCTTTCGCTTTCCAGAAGCTGCTTCCAGCGCTTTTTGCAGATCACCTGACCATCGAGCGTGATCAGCGCATTCTGCCGGTTCTGTCCGCTACGGTAGAGCTGAATGGCGGCGTAGTCCTTGCCGGTCCCCTCCTCCCCGAGCAGGAGGACGGGAAACGGCGTGACCGAATAGGACTCAATCGTGGTGCTGACCGCGCCGACGCAGACGGGGATCGAGGCGGACTGCGCGTCGATCGCCTGCAGCTCCTGCTGGCTGCTGAGCGAGATGCCGCTCTCACTGGAGAAGAGGGAGTAGCTGCTCCGCTTCAGCCGCAGCGCGGTCAGCGTCTCCTGCTGAATGTGTATCAGTCGACCGGAGATGCGCCAGAATTGACCATTCCACTCGCATTCTGTTTCTACAGGCAGTTCATTCGCATGGGGGAGGTGCTGACGGAGCATTTCGTAGAAGGCTCTTGTTTCGCTGTTTTCCGATCGCGTGGAATAGTGGAGCCGCCCATCCGGATAGAATACCGCCAGCTCGTCCCATTCGCTATGTATGAGCTGGCGGAACATCTCATTTTGCCCGGCAAAGCTGCTCTGCGCACGGACAAGCCGCACCGCCTCATCTAAAGCGTCCTGAACGCTCTGCTCGCTGGAGGTAATGAGCATGGAATTGAGCCCCAACTCCTCTGCGCTGTGCTGCGAGACGATATCACCCAAGATCAGATTGCAGTTCTCTTGCTTGAGATGCAGGATCTCCTGACGGATATCCGCATTGTCATCGATCGGACAGACGACGATATCATACTGCATAATCTCCGCGAGCTGCTTGGCACGCTCGGTGATATTGGAGTGGCCGACAACTGCGATCTTGCCGGTATATCCCTGCGCGTTGCGCAAAGAGCAGAGCATATCATAGGCGGACGTGGTAATTTCCACGACGGGGGTACGGGCGAAGCGTGACAGCATACGTGCCGTACCGCCTCGTGATATAATCACATCATAGGAGGAGGACGGGACGCTGCTGAGTGCGTCCCGCCAATTACGCAGGTTTCCGATCTTGGTGATCAGATGGATCTCCGGCCGCTGTGCTGCAAGCTGCTGCATGATGCGCTCGAGGCCAGGGTAGGGTGCAATACCCAAAATACGAACAGGATACATACGACGCCCCCTCCAAATAAGAAAGATAGATAAAGTGTCTCTATAAAAGACATTATACAAATATATTTTAAGAAAATCAACAATGCGTTTCAAATCGATACAATTTATTTGAAACATTGCCTTGAATTTAACAATATACACGGCTAAAATATGACATACCCTCTAATGATTTAACAAGCAAAAGCAAAGCTTGTGTTAAAATAGCACATATTGCGTATGCAGCGGAGATAAGAAGGGGGAAAAGGAGGAAATCATGAAACACAATTTCAAAAAATTGGAAAAGCATGAAGACTGGTTGGTTGCACTCTTTTATCTTGCAGTAACCATCGTCTATGCCATGCAGATCCCGTCGATCAAACGAACGAGTATCAGCCCGATTAACTCAGCCTTCCTGCCAACCGTGCTGAGCGTTGGCATGGGGGTATTGACTGTTTTTCAGGTTTACAATGCCGTTAAGAAGCAAAGAGCGGAAAAAGCCGACGATGGAGAGGAGAAGACGGCGGATTCTGCGGACGGCCCGGATTATGGGCGCGCGATGCTGACGCTGGCAGCCTCTCTGCTTTATGTTGCATTGCTCAAGCCGCTTGGCTTTGTAATCAGTTCCGTTCTTTATCTGGAACTGCAGATGTGCATCATGGTTCAGAAGGAACGGCGCAGGCCGCTCAAGTTTTTGATCATTTCCATCGTTTCAGTCGTGGTGATTTACTTCGTGTTCCATAATCTGCTTCAGCTGATGCTGCCAAACGGCATCCTCACCGGTATTTTGTAAGGAGGGAAACCTATGCTGCAATCTCTTGCAATCGGCGCTGCTGCCGTATGTACGCCGCAGGGCATTCTGATTATGCTTTTGTGTACTGCGGCCGGCATTATCTTCGGCTCGATCCCCGGCCTGTCCGCCACCATGGCAATCGCCCTGTTTCTTCCGCTGACCTATTCCATGACGCCGCTGATGGGTATGACCTGTCTGGTGTCCGTGTATATCGGCGGCGTGTCCGGTGGATTGATCTCGGCGATCCTGCTGCGTATGCCGGGAACACCGTCCTCTGTGGCCACTTGCTTTGACGGCTATCCGCTCACCCAAAAGGGGCAGGGCATGAAGGCACTCGGTGTCGGCATCTTCTATTCCTTTATCGGCACTATCTTCAGCATTATCGTGCTGATCCTGCTCGCGCCGAACCTTGCGACGCTCGCCCTTAAATTCGGCGATTATGAGTATTTCTCCATCGCAGTCTTTTCTCTCACGATGATCGCAACGCTTTCCAGCGGCTCTATGGTCAAGGGACTGCTCTCCGGCCTGTTTGGCATTGCTATCGGCACGGTCGGTATGGCACCCGTTGACGCAGCAGCCCGCTTTACCTTCGGCAGCAGCCAGATGAAAGCAGGCATGGACATCCTGCCTGTCCTCATCGGCATGTTCGCGCTCAGCGAGATTATGGTATCGGCGGAGACATCGGCCAAGAAGAACCAGCCACAGCTTATTCAGGTCAGCACGAAGGGCGTGCGCGGCTTCGGATTTACCCTAAAGGAATTTAAGGAGCAGCTCGTCAATTTCTTGCGCAGTGCACTAATCGGTCTCGGCATCGGTATTCTGCCCGGCCTTGGAGGATCCACTTCAAATCTCCTTGCATACAGCTCTGCCAAGAGCCATTCCAAGTATCCGGAAAAATTCGGCACAGGTATCATCGACGGCGTTGTAGCGACGGAAACATCAAACAATGCTTCCGTCGGCGGCGCCATGGTCCCGCTGCTGACGCTCGGCATTCCTGGCGACATGGCGACTGCTATGCTGCTCGGCGGCTTGATGATCCACGGTCTCCAGCCGGGGCCGTTGCTGTTCAAGGAGGAGCCTGTGCTGATGTATGGCATCTTCATTGCCATGATCATCTCCTCCTTTGTGATGCTGATTGAGGAATCCGCCGGATTGAAGGTCTTTGTTTCTCTGCTTAAGATTCCCAAGCACATTCTCCTCCCGATCATCTTTGTGTTGTGCGTGGTCGGAGCGTTTGGCCTGAATAACCGCCTCTTTGACGCTTACCTCGTAATCGCGTTTGGCCTGATCGGTTACATCTTTATCAAGCTCAAGTTACCTGTTGCCCCCATGATCATGGGCTTCGTGCTCGGCGACATGGTAGAGACGCATCTGCGCCGCGCCATGATGGACTCCAAGGGCTCGTGGGAGCCGTTCTTTACCCGACCGATCTCGGCACTGTTTCTTGTGATCACGCTGCTTTCAATCATCTACATCGCATGGAAGCACATTCGTCAGGCGAAGAAGAGCAAGGCGTAAGCCCCTCTTTTTCTATAAAAATTATTTTTGAGGAGGACCATTCCATGAAACTGAAGAAAGCTCTTGCAACATTCCTTGCGGCTGCGATGCTGTCTATGCTTGCGGCCGGCTGCGGCTCCCAGAAGGATCCCGTGCAGGATGCGCCACAGAACGGAGCGGATGCCGGCCAGTGGCCGGCACGAGGCATTTCCTTGATCGTCCCGTTCAAGGCTGGCGGCGATACAGACTATTATGCACGTCTGTATGCACAGTATCTTGAAAAAGAACTCGGCGTGACGGTTACGGTCGTCAATACAGAGGGTGCCGGCGGTTCGGTCGGCGCGGAGAGCGTCGCCTCCGCAGATCCGGACGGCTACACGATCCTTTTCTATCACACCGGCAACCTGTATGCCAACAAGATGATGGGTGTTTCCGATCTCGACCAGAACAGCTTTGAGATCTCCTGCATCGGTGTGATCGACGACACCAATACGCTCGTCGCCCGCAAGAGCCTTGGCCTTGAGACTGCCGAGGACTTCATCGCGGCGGCCAAGGCAGATCCTGGCAAGTACTCCTGCGCGGTTACGATCTCCGGCTTCTCCAACTTTACCCGCTGCCTGCTCGAGGACGCCGCGGACATCAGCCTGAATGCCGTTGACAAGGGCGGCGCGTCCGATATGGTTCCCGCTTTGCTTGGCGACCAGCTCGATACCGGCATCAACAGCTACGGTGTGTTCAAGCAGTATGTTAATGACGGCAGCATCGTTCCTCTGCTGACCTATGGTGAAAAGCGCAGCGAGTATTTCCCCGATGTTCCCACCGCCAAGGAGCTCGGCTATGATATCAGCGCAGCCCGTGCGTACTTCTTTGCCTTCCCCAAGGGCACGGACAGCGCAATTTGCCAGAAGCTCTCGGATGCCGTTGCGAATATCCAGAATAACGAGGATTACTGCAAGGCTGTCAGTGAGACCTACTGTGTAACACCTCAGTTTGTTCCCTATAGCGAAGTGATGGCGAAGATGGATTCGATTTGGGATACAATGGAGCCCTATACTGCCTCGCTGAACGGCTGATGCAGGAAGTGTGAGGTACCGATTCATGCTTAGAAGGAGCTTAATGATCGATCCGTCCGATTCCGTTGTCTGTGTGCTGGAGGACGCGAACAAGGGCGATACGGTAAAAACACCGTCCGGAGAAGAGATTATTTTGCTGGAGGATGTTGAATTCGCACATAAGGTATGCATTAAGGATCTGAAGGCGGGAGACCCCGTGATCAAATATGGCGAGGAGATCGGCTATATGCTTGCCGATGCGCCCAAGGGGACATGGATCCACAACCATAATATGGGATGCGACCGCGGTAAGAAATGAGGAAAAGCGTAGTGGAACATACATTTATGGGTTACCGCCGACCGGATGGCTCGGTAGGTACGAGAAATTATCTCATCATTCTGCCCTCCGTTTTCTGTGCCAATACAACGGCGGAGAAAATCGCGGCACAGATTCCTGGGGCGGTCGCTATGCCGCACTGCGTGGGCTGCTCGCAGGTCGGACTCGATTTGGAGCTGACGGCCCGCACGCTCAAGGCGATGGGCTGTCATCCAAACGCAGGTGCGGTGATCGTGATCGGTCTCGGCTGCGAGCGATTTAATCCGCAGGAGCTCTACGACGCCGTGAAGGCGACGGGGAAGCCGGTGGCGAAGTTCGTGATCCAGGAGGAGGGCGGCGTGACCAAGACCGTCGAGCGCGCGGTCGCGGTCGGCCGGCAGTTCGCCGCGGAGCTTGCCGGGCAGAAGCGTGTGCCCTGCGCGCTGCGCGAGCTGATGGTGGCGACGAAGTGCGGCGGCACGGACGCCACGAGCGGACTGGCCGCGAACCCAGCTGTCGGCAGCATGGTGGACAAGGTCGTCGCCGAAGGCGGCAGCGCGATCCTCAGCGAGCTCAACGAGCTGCTGGGAACGGAAAAATATCTGGCCAAGCGCGCGGTCAGCCCAGAGGTGGCCGAGAAGATCTACGACGCGATCTACGAGATCGAGGACGTCCTGCGCGGCGGTTTGGATTTCAGCCTTCCGGAGAACCGGAACCAGCTCATCAGCCCGGGCAACTTCGCCGGCGGCGTGAGCAGCGTGGTGGAAAAGGCGCTGGGCGGTGTGCACAAGTCCGGCACGGCGCCGTTCCAGGACGTGCTGCAGTATGCGCTCCCGCCGGAGAACGGCAAGCACGGTCTATTCCTGATGGACTACGAAAGTCAGGACGGCGAGGTCGTGACCGGCATGATTGGCTGCGGCAGCCAGGTCGTCGCCTTCACCACGGGGCGCGGTCACGCGACCGGACACCCCCTTGCGCCGGTCATCAAGATCACGGGCAACTATAAGACCTACGCGGCCATGACGGAATGCTTTGACTTCGACGCGAGCGACATCATTTCCAAGGGCGCGAGCGTCGAGGAGGTGGGCGAAAAGCTGCTGGAGCTGGTGATCCGCGTGGCGAGCGGCGAGTTGACCGCCGCGGAGCAGCTCGGCGGCCGGGAGCTGTTTTGCGTGGGGCGCCGTCACGGCTACCACAAAAAGGACCCGCAGGAGCTGCGGGAGCACGCGCGGGCGTGCGGGGAGTGTTTATAAGGCGGCCTACCAGACGGCGGACGAGTATGCTCGCTCCGTGGTGTTCATCGTCTCTCCCACGAACAGCGTGATCTCCGGTCGGGCCATCTGCGTCGACGGCACCATGACCACCGCGTACTAAATGAGATAATCGTGGTCGCACATGACGGACTTTGTAGACATTATGCGAGGGATCAATGCCTACAAAAGGAGCTGTAAGCTCTTTTTTTCCGAACTGAGCTTTGAAGAAAAGAAGATCGTTGCCGCACAGTTCATCGAGCGGATAGAGGTCACCGAGGACTCTGCAGAGATCAAGTGGGCTGTATAAA
>OODG01000279.1_pt1 | contig 36248 bp, 36 predicted proteins | sample 1671621 | NCBI WGS metagenome assembly OODG01 (sample SAMN06348175, study PRJEB24527) | human gut metagenome | biome: human gut; feature: ankylosing spondylitis patient; material: feces | host: Homo sapiens | place: China | collected 2015-10 | reverse complement strand
TGTTTATGATGAACATATTAATGACGAACTAATTTCGCAGCGTGTACAAGATTTGGGCTCGGCTTTTGGACCGGATTGGAAGAAAAATCCTCGTGTTGTGGTAAGTAGTGATGGTAGTAAGAGTATTGTGACGCCCCAAAATGGAGGTTATAATCATGTGGCTGCTTGTGTCGGGTCGGGTACAGTCTCTTATGGCGCGATGGCTTGGCGTTTTATGCCGGAAGATTTTCGCCTGAAGTCAGAGTATGGGGAAGTGGAAGGCTCAACTATGGTTGATTGGCCGATTACTTATGAAGAGCTTGCTCCTTATTATAGTAAGGCAGAGCGTGAAGTTGGTGTCTCAGGAGATATGTCTGAAAATCCTTTTGCTCCTAATCGGTATGAGCCGTATCCAATGCCTGCTTTTGAATATAATAAGGATGGACGGATAATTGCAGAGACATGTAAAAGAATGGGGCTTCATCCTTTTCCTATTCCTATGCTCCGTAACTCGGTCGCTTATAATGGGCGGGCTGCCTGTATTCGGAACAGAACTTGTTGTGGATATGCTTGTCCGGTAAATGCAAAGAATGGGACTCACAATACGGTTATTCCAGTAGCGATGCAAACGGGAAATTGTGAGGTGAGGACAAATTGTTTTGTCTTTAAAATTCATACGGATGATAAACATCGTGCTGTAGCGGTTTCCTATTTTGATGAAAATAACAAAGAGTGTATGATGGAAGCGGATATAATTGTTGTTGCAGCTTCTGCTACTGAAACAGCTCGGCTTTTGCTTAATTCAAAATCTACAAAATTTCCAAATGGTATTGGTAACAATAATGATTGGGTGGGGCGTAATTTGCAGGGACATGCCTATTGCGGTGCCAAAGGGCTGTTTGATTTTGATATCATGGATTTACAAGGGCCTGGGGCAACGGTTGCAATAATGGATTACAGTCATCATAATGATGGTATTGTTGGAGGGGGGATTTTAGCAAATGAATTTTATCAGATGCCATATGCTTTTTCGAGCAATCGACCTCCTGAATATCCTCGTTGGGGATTGGAACATAAAAAATATCAGCGAGAAAATTATTATCGTGTCGAGTGTTTTCAGGGGCCAATTCAAGAAATTCCGAATTTTGATATGCGTGTAACGGTTGATGATACGGTGAAAGACTTTTGGGGGATTCCTGTGGTTGCCATATCTGGGGCACGTCATCCGATCGATCAGAAGCATGTGGAGTTTCTTTCTGCCAGGGCGGAGGAGATATTGAGGGAAGCAGGGGCGAAGTTGGTTTGGAAACAAGGGAGTGGACATGGGCAGACCGGTGGACAGCATCAGGCTGGTACTTGCCGTATGGGGAATGATCCGGCCACTTGAGTCTCTACAATGTGATGTCCGGCGGCGCCTTCGCACAGGCTACGGTCTTCGCCCTCGGTGTGCAGCCCTACATCAACAGCTCGATCATCATCCAGCTGCTGACCATCGCCATCCCCGCCCTCGAGCGTCTTGCCCGTGACGGCGGTGAGGCGGGCAAGAAGAAGATCGCCTCCATCACGCGCTACGCGACGGTCGCCATCGCTCTTCTCCAGGCCTTCGGCTACTACATGATCTGCAAGAACTACGGCATCCTCGAGCAGTCCGGCATCTGGCCGGCTCTGGTCATCATCGTGACCCTCGTCGCCGGTTCGTCCTTCGTCATGTGGCTCGGCGAGCAGGTCAACGAGTTCGGTATCGGCAACGGCATCTCCATGATCCTCTTCGCCGGTATCCTCGCCCGTATCCCCACCGCGTTCACCACCGGCCGCTACTTCGTTGCCCAGAAGGGCAGCATCGGCTACCTGTGGCTGGCGCTGGTGCTCCTCGGCATCCTCGCGATGATCGTCCTCATCGTCCACGTCAACGGCGCCGAGCGCCGTATCCCCGTGCAGTATGCGAAGCGTCAGGTCGGCCGCAAGATGTACGGCGGCCAGGCATCCACCCTTCCCATGAAGGTCAATATGTCCGGCGTTCTGCCCATCATCTTCGCGCAGTCCATCGCTTCTCTGCCTGCCACGGTCTGGGCCTTTGTCGGCACCCCCGACAAGGATACCAGCCCCGTCGCTTACTCCATCTACAGCGCGATCGACACGAAGTCCGTTCTTTACCTGATCGTGTACTTCCTGATGATCATCGGCTTCAGCTACTTCTACGCTACCATTCAGTTCAACCCCGTTGAGATCTCCAACAACCTCAAGAAGAACGGCGGCTTCATCCCCGGCTTCCGTCCGGGCCAGCCCACCAGCCAGTTCATCGCGAAGGTGCTCAACAAGGTCACGCTGTTCGGTGCGATCTACCTCGGCATCGTGGCCATCGCGCCGCTGATCGTCGGCAAGGCTTTGGATAACTACAGTCTCGCCATCGGCGGCACCTCGGTCATCATCGTTGTCGGCGTTGCGCTGGAGACCGTTCAGGCTTTGGAGTCCCAGATGCTGATGCGTCAGTACAAGGGCTTCCTCGAGTAAGAAAGGCGAAAACATGAAACTGATTTTATTGGGCGCTCCCGGCGCGGGAAAGGGCACACAGGCCGCGATCCTCGCCGCCGAGCTCGGGATCCCGACGATCTCCACCGGAAACATTCTGCGCGCGGCCATCAAAAACGGCACGCCGACGGGAATGAAGGCCAAGACCTATATGGATGAAGGCCATCTGGTGCCCGATGAGGTCATCATCGGCATTATCACCGAGCGTCTTGCCGAATCCGATTGTGCGAAGGGCTACATCCTCGACGGTGTGCCCCGCACGATCGCGCAGGCGGAAGCGCTCGAGGCAGCCGGTATCCGGTTCGATCATGTCGTCTCGCTCGAGGTCTCCGACGAGACCATCGAGGAGCGCATGAGCGGACGCAGGGTGTGCGAGCACTGCGGCGCGAGCTACCATATCAAGGCAGTTCCGCCCAGGACCGAGGGCGTCTGCGACGTCTGCGGCGGCAAGCTCGTCACCCGTAAGGATGATGCACCGGAGACGGTGAAGAACCGTCTTGCGGTCTATCATAGGGAGACGGAACCGCTCAAGGACTTCTATAAGTCCCGCAGCGTTCTGTACCCGGTGGAGGATATGGGCTCGGTCGAGGCCACCTCCAAGGCGATCCTCGCCGTGCTGAAATGAGAGGTGTACAATGATCACTTTGAAATCGGCACACGAGATCGAATTGATGCGCCGAGCGGGAAAAATTACCGCGGCTGCCCGTGCGTTAGCAGGGGAAATGGTAAAGCCCGGCGTAACAACCCACGAAATTGACAAAGCAGTGTACAGGTTCATCAAATCGCAGGGAGCCGAGCCGTCGTTCCTTAATTACAGCGGCTATCCGGCCAGCGTCTGCGTCAGCGTGAACGATGAGATCATCCACGGCATCCCGGGTCCCCGGGTGCTCAAGGAGGGCGACATCGTGAGCGTGGATGTGGGCGCCTACATCGGCGGCTTCCACGGCGACTGCGCGGCCACTTACCCCTGCGGAAAAATTTCCGCCGAGGCCCAGCGGCTCATCGACGTCACACAGCAGAGCTTCTTCGAAGGCATCCGATTCGCCCGCGAGGGCCAGCGCCTTTCGGACATCTCTGCGGCGGTGCAGAAATACGTTGAGGACAATGGCTACAGCGTCGTGCGCGAATATGTCGGTCACGGTATCGGCAGAAAGATGCACGAGAGCCCCGAGGTGCCGAACTTCGGCGCGCCGGGCCACGGTCCGAGACTGCTGCGCGGCATGACGATCGCAGTCGAACCCATGGTGAACGCGGGTGGCGCGGCAGTCCGGGTCATGCCGGACGGCTGGACTGTCAGGACCCAAGACGGTTCGCTTGCCGCACACTACGAAAACACGATCCTCATCACCGACGGCGAAGCGGAGCTTCTGACGCTTCCCGAGATCTGAGGACGTGCGGATGGACATTGCGAAGAGCGACCTTGTTTTAGCGACGGCGGGCAGGGAGAAGGGCAAGCTCTTCTTCGTTGTGGATGTTCAGAACGAATATCTTCTGCTCGCGGACGGCAAGTCCAGACGGCTCGAAGTTCCCAAGCGCAAGAAGTGCAGGCACGTTCAGCGCGCGGGAGCCGCGCCGGAGGAACTCGCCGCAAAGCTCAGAAGCAGCGAGATCATTACAAACAGTGAGCTTCGTAAAGCCCTCGCCGTCTATCGCGGCGAGCACGGTAATCAAGACCAGGAGGGATCAACACTTTGGCAAAATCCGACATGATCGAAGTGGAAGGCACTGTCGTTGAGGCGATGCCCAACACCACATTCCAAGTAGACATTGGAAATGGACACACGATATTGGCGCATATTTCCGGAAAGCTCAGAATGAATTTCATCAGGATCCTGCCAGGTGACAAGGTCACGGTGGAGATGTCTCCCTATGACCTGACCCGCGGTCGCATTACCTGGCGTACTAAGTAATGGAGGTTTATCGACATGAAAGTAAGACCGTCCGTGAAGCCCATGTGCGAGAAGTGCAAGATCATTCGTCGTAAAGGCCGTGTCATGGTCATTTGCGAGAATCCCAAGCACAAGCAGCGCCAGGGCTAAGACTTAATTGGAGGTTAAAGAGTATGGCACGTATTGCCGGTATTGACCTGCCCAAGGATAAGCGAATCGAAATCGGTTTGACTTACATCTACGGCATTGGCAGAAAGAGCGCTCAGGACATTCTGGCGCAGACAGGCATTAACCCCGACACCCGCGTCAAGGATCTGACCGATGCGGAAGAGGCCAAGCTGCGTGAAGCCATCGACCACGGCTACATGGTCGAGGGCGACCTGCGCCGCCAGACCGCGCTCGACATCAAGCGTCTGAGCGAGATCGGCTGCTATCGCGGCACCCGTCATCGCCGCGGCCTGCCCGTTCGCGGTCAGCGCAGCAAGACCAACGCACGCACCCGCAAGGGCCCCAAGAAGACCATTGCGAACAAGAAGAAGTAAGGAGGGAGAATAGAATATGGCTACTGCTAAGGCTAACGGCAAGAAGGTTATCCGCCGCCGTCGCGAAAAGAAGAACATTGAGCGTGGACAGGTCCACATTCGTTCTTCCTTCAACAACACCATGGTCACGGTGACCGACTCTCAGGGCAACGCCCTTTCCTGGGCTTCCTCCGGTGGTCTCGGTTTCCGCGGCAGCAAGAAGTCCACTCCCTTCGCCGCGCAGAGCGCTGCTGAGACGGCGGCTACCGCCGCTATGGAGCATGGTCTCAAGACCGTTGAGGTCTTTGTCAAGGGTCCCGGTCAGGGTCGTGAAGCGGCCATCCGCGCCCTGCAGGCTGTGGGTCTCGAGGTCACCATGATCAAGGACGTTACGCCGATTCCTCACAATGGCTGCCGTCCCCCGAAGCGCCGCCGCGTTTAATCGAAAGAGGAGGTAACAAGCAATATGGCTAAGAATATGCAGCCGATCGCCAAGCGCTGCAAGGCTTTAGGCATTTCTCCTGCCGTTATGGGTTATGCGAAGAAGACCACGAACCGCAACCCCGGCAGCCAGATGAAGAGAAAAAAGAGCGAGTATGGCATCCAGCTTGCTGAGAAGCAGAAGGTCAAGTTCATCTACGGTATCCTGGAAAAGCAGTTCCATGATTACTATGAGAAGGCCGCTGCGGCTCCCGGCAAGACCGGTGACAACCTGCTCATCACCGTCGAGCGCCGTCTGGACAACGTCGTCTATCGCATGGGCTTTGCGATGACCCGCCGTCAGGCCCGTCAGCTCGTCAGCCACGCCCACTTCACCGTCAACGGCAAGAAGGTCAACATTCCTTCCTACCTCGTCAAGGCCGGCGATGTGATCGAGGTCGCAGAGAGCAGCCGCTCCGCCGAGTGCTTCAAGCGCCTGCTGGGTCAGGACGCGCCCGTGTTCCTGCAGCCCGTGTGGATGGAGCGCGAGAAGAATGCTCTCAAGGGCACCATCACTCGTCTTCCCGCCCGCGAGGAGATCGACGTTCCTGTTGAGGAGCACCTCATCGTTGAGTTGTACTCCAAGTAATCGGAGGATACCCTCAATAATGATAGGAATTGCCGGCGGGGCGCAGCAATGCGCCACCGCAATGAGAAGATGAAGGAGGGTAACTGCATGATTGAAATTGAAAAGCCCCAGATCGAGTGTATCGAAGACTCCGCGAACAGCTCCTACGGCAAGTACGTTGTCGAGCCTCTGGAGCGTGGATACGGCATTACGCTGGGCAACGCCCTGCGCCGCATTATGCTCTCTTCGCTCCCCGGCACCGCAGCTACCGCCATCAAGATCGCCGGTGTGCAGCATGAGTTCTCCACCATCCCCGGCGTCAAGGAGGATGTGACGGAGATCGTCCTCAACGTCAAGAGCCTGATCACCAAGCTTCACAACGCGGAGGGCACCAAGACGGTCTTCATCGAGGCCACCGGTCCCTGCGAGGTCAAGGCCGGCGACATCAAGTGCGACAGCGAGGTCGAGGTCCTCAATCCCGACCTGCACATCGCAACGCTCGACGCCGGAGCGACGCTCAACATGGAGCTGACGCTCAGCCACGGCCGCGGCTATGTCCCCGCTGACCGCAACAAGCCGGCGCAGACCACGATCGGCCTCATTCCGGTCGATTCGATCTACACGCCTGTTTACAAGGTCAACTACACCGTGGAAAACACCCGCGTGGGCAACATGACCGACTTCGACAAGCTGACGCTCGAGGTCTGGACCGACGGCACCATCTCATCCCGTGACGCGGTGTCCCTCGGTGCCAAGATCCTCTGCGATCACTTCGCTCTCTTCACCGACCTGTCCGACGCCATGGGCGGCAAGTCCACCGTCGTCGAGAAGGCTGAGACCCAGCGCGACAAGGTGCTGGAGCTGACCATCGAGGAGCTCGATCTCTCCGTGCGCAGCTTCAACTGCCTCAAGCGTGCCAACATCAACACCGTCGAGGACTTGATCTCCAAGACCGAGGACGATATGATGAAGGTCCGCAACCTGGGCCGCAAGAGCCTCGAAGAGGTCATCAACAAGCTGGCAATGATGGGCCTGTCCCTCGCCAGCGACGACAACAACTGACAGGGGTTGTCGCCTGCGGCAGCGCCGCAGGACGAAGACCCGCTAACTTATCCTGATAAGGAGGAAAACCAACATGCCCGGAACTCGTAAGCTCGGTAAGACTACCGATCAGCGTATGGCGATGCTCCGTCAGCAGGTCACCGACCTTCTGGACAACGGCAAGATGGAAACGACCGTCACCCGCGCCAAGGAGATCAAGCCCCTGGCTGAGAAGATGATCACCCTCGGCAAGAAGGGCGATCTGGCGGCTTATCGTCAGGCGATGGCTTTCATCACCCGCGAAGACGTCTGCAAGAAGACCTTCAAGGAGCTGGCCCCCGCCTATGCTGAGCGCAACGGCGGCTATACCCGCATCGTCCGCACCGGCGTTCGCCGCGGCGACGCTGCCGAGACGGCCATCATCGAGCTGGTCTAAGCATAACAGCGTAAGTAAAAAGTCCTTTTGTATGGCAGATCGCGAAGCCATACAAAAGGACTTTTTATGCTTCTCTGCCGCATGGACGGAAACGCCTGTCTTCCTTGCAGAGCAAAACGCCCTCTGTTGCACGCCGCGGTGCATCAGAGGGAAAAGAATGATCCGCGGCCCGTCCCGCAGGGATAAGCGCGCCGCCGGGCGCATAAGCTCCTCCGAGGGGGCGATGGAATGACAAGGAAAAAGCGGCGGGCGCTGCTGTGTATGCTCGCTGTACCGCTGCTGGCGCTTGCGCCGCGTTCGGAGGAAAGTCTGCCGGCCTCTGCCGCAGAGCCGGCGGCTGTGCCGGAGAAATATGTGGCGCTGACCTTCGACGACGGCCCATGGCCCGAGACCACCGAGCAGCTGCTCGACGGCCTCGCGGAGCGGGGCGCCAAGGCGACCTTCTTCCTGATCGGCGAGCAGCTCGCCGGGCACGAGGACACCGTGCGCCGCATGGCGGACGAGGGGCATCAGGTCGGCAGCCACACCTTTACGCACATGGATCTCAGCCGCGGCGACCCCGCCGAGCGCCTGCGCGAGATCGCTGCGACCGACGAGACGCTGCGCGCGCTGCTGGGCGACGGCGTCTATTGGCTCCGCCCGCCGTGGGGCTTTCTCGCCCCGCAGACCGCCGCGGCAGTCGAGGTGCCGATGGTCTACTGGTCGCTGGATACGGAGGACTGGCGCAGGCTGGACGCCGACGCCGTGGCGCAGGACATCATCGACCATGCCCGCGACGGCGACATCATTCTCCTGCACGACCCTTACGCCACAAGCGTCGAGGCGGCGCTGCGCGCCATCGACGCCCTGACCCCGCAGGGCTACCGCTTTGTCACCTTAGAGGAGCTCTTTCGGCAAAAGGGCGTCGAGCCGGAGCCGGGAAAGCTCTACATCCGTCCCGACGAGCTCAAGCGGATCGCGTGAGACAGAGAAAAAGAGCTGCCGAAGCGAGGCTTCGGCAGCTCTTTTCGATTACAGTTTGTCGAATATGCGCGAAAAATTACAGCATGTTGAGAACGAGCGTCAGGACGATGAACGCAGCGCCGACCCACTTGGTCGCGCGGGCGAGCTTGGCGTCCATGCTCTTGGCCTTGTTCTTCGCCATAAAGGAATCGGCCACGCCGCCGATGGCGCCGCTCAGGCCGGCGGACTTGCCGCTCTGGAAGAGCACGATGCCGATGACGATCAGACCGCAGATGAGCTGAAGAATAGTGATAAACAGTTCCATAACAGGAGACCTCCAATCAGTTGATAAACGCAGAACGCGCTGTATTCACAGGATGTAATCATACCACAGTCCCGGACAAAAAGCAAGCGGAAATTAGCAGTTTTTCACCCAAAACGCAGCGAATGTGCAAAGCCTCAAGGGACCTTGCACATTCGCAGTAAGCTCCGGCGGGAAGGAAGATCGGGATGGGGGTGGCCGGAGTTTCCTCGGTAGCGGGTAAATATGAATTTATATTCGCGAATCAAAATGATGACATAGTATAAGAGGATATTCATGCAAAGTCAATCGGTTTGATATTCAAAATTCACGCCCAATAATTAAATTTTCTTATGCAAAATGACAAGAATCCGTTGCAGATGCAAAAGAGACTTGCAATCCAAAAAGAAAAGAGATAAAATACGAAAAAATTGACTAAATACCGAATGAAAATACGCAAAACGGCTGTATACGCCGAATGAAATCTCGAAAGTACAAGGGCGCATCTCGCCTCGTTCGCGAGATGTGCGGGAAGTGAGGATAGGATATGAATACGACCTACGGAGTGCTCAACAACTCAAGCCTGATCATTGATACCGACAAGCTGCGCGAAAACGTGCGCACGATCCTGCGCTCGCTCCCGGCGGGGACAAAGCTCATCCCCGTCGTCAAGGACGACGCCTACGGCATGGGAATGGTCGGCGTCGCGCGGACGCTCAGCGCCTTTCCGGAGATCGGCTGCCTTGCCGTCGCCAACGTCTCCGAGGGCGTGACACTGCGCCGTGAGGGCATCCGTCAGGACATCCTGATCATGGGCAGCACGCTGCCGTTCCAGTATGCGCCTGCGGTCGAATGTGACCTGACCGTGACCGTCTCGCGCCTCGGCATGGTGCCGGAGCTTGCGGAGGTCTGCAAGGCGCAGAGCAAGCCGCTGAACGTGCAGATCAAGCTGGAGACCGGCATGCACCGCATCGGCGTGGAGCCGGGCGAGGAGCTCGCCGCGCTGATCGGGGAGCTCAAGGCGGCGCAGGAGTGGGTCCATGTCACCGGCGCGTTCTCTCATTTCGCGTGGCCCGGCAACGCCGAGGTCTGCGAGGCGCAGTATAAGAAGCTGCTTGCCGGCGCGGAGCAGCTCAAGGCGGCGGGTATTCCGGTCCCGATGTGCCACATCAGTGCCTCGGAGAGCTCCGAGCTTTTTCCGCAGTACGCGCTCGACGCCGTGCGCATTGGCCGCCGGCTCTATATGGACCATCCGAAAAAGCCGCTCGGCAGCATTCAGGAGGTCGTCTCCTGGCGCAGTTACCTCACCAACGTCAAGCAGCGCCACGCGGGCGACTCGCTCGCCTACTTCGGCAAGTACGTTCTGGATAAGGATACCATCGTGGCGACTGTCGGCGTCGGCTACGGCGACGGCCTGAACGAAAAGCTTGTGGCGTGCCACGCGCCGGTGCTCGTGGGCGGCAAGCGCTGCCCGCTGCTGGCGTGCTGCATGGACCAGTGCTTCGTGGACGTCACCGGTGTAGAGGATGCCAAGGTCGGCGACGAGATCACCTTCTTCGGCTATGACAGCGACGGCAACTTCCTCTCCTCACAGGAAACGGCGAACCTCATCGGCGACGACGAGGGCTGCGGCCTGACCTCCGCGCTGATGCACCGCGTCGCCCGCGTATTCCACTGATTTCCGCGCGGCGTGTGCCGCATGTGCCAGTGAGCGGTTATTTTTGCATACATTGTTGCATAATTTTTGATATTACGGTATAATAGCCGCAGAACCACGCATGAAATAACATACGGTGGGGGTAGGCTATGAAGAGCAAGCGACAGGAGAAGATCCTTGAACTGATCGCGCAGTATGCGATCGAAACGCAGGAGGAGCTGCTCGAGCGGCTTTCCGAATGCGGCATCCCCAGCACGCAGGCGACCGTTTCCCGTGACATCAAGCAGCTGCATCTGTATAAAGAGCCGTGCGGCGGCGGACGCTACCGTTACGCCTCCTCGGCACGTTCGACGGGCTGCGACTTTAACGACCGGCTTCAGCGCATCCTGCGCGAGTGCAGCCTGAGCGTGGACTACGCGCAGAACCTTGTGGTCCTCAAGACGATGCCGGGGCTTGCCAGTGCGGCGGGCGCGGCCTTCGACGCGATGGACGACCTGCCCGCCATGATCGGCTGCGTCTGCGGCGACGATACGGTACTCGTCGTCATGCGGGACGAAGCCTCGGCGCAGAGCTTCTGCGAGGAGCTGAGCGGACTGTGCAAGTAAAAAACGATCGGAAAAGGCAAGGCATTCGCCTTGCCTTTTCTCCTGCCCTGTGCTATAGTTTTCCGAGAATATCAGGAAGGCAGGTCACGCCATGAAAGCAGAAAGAGCCTATCCCCGCTTCACCATCACCGCCAAGGGGACCCGCTGGGTCGAGGGCGGCCACCCGTGGATCTACGCGCAGGAGATCGTCTCCGCGCCCGAGGGCGTGGAAAACGGCGCGCTCGTGGACGCGGTGAGCGAGAAAGGGAAATACCTTGGCAGCGGCTTTTTCTCCCGCGAGAGCAAGATCCGTATCCGTCTGCTCTCCCGCAACGCGAACGACCGCTTCGATGCGGACTTCTGGCGCCGCCGCATCCGCTACGCCTGGGACTACCGCAAGACCGTCATGGGCGCGGACGTCTCCTGCTGCCGCGTCATCTTCGGCGAGGCGGACGGCTTCCCCGGCCTGACGGTGGACCGCTTTGAAAACCTGCTCGTCACGCAGACCCTCTCCGTCGGCATGGAGCGCATCAAGGAGATGCTGTTCCCGCTGCTCGTCGAGGTCCTCGCCGAGGACGGCGTTGTGACCGACGGCGTCTTCGAGCGCAACGACGCGGCCATCCGCGCCCTTGAGGGCATGGAGCAGGGGAAGGGCTGGTTCCCGCTCGAGGGCAGGGACGTGCCCGCGAGCGCCGTGACGGAGATCTGCGAGAACGGCGTCTATTACCGCGTGGACGTGGAGAACGGCCAGAAGACCGGCTTCTTCCTCGACCAGAAGTATAACCGCCTCGCGGTCGCGCGCCTTGCCCGCGGCCGCCGCGTGCTCGACTGCTTCACCCACACCGGCTCCTTTGCGCTCAATGCCGCGCGGGGCGGCGCGGAGCACGTCACCGCCGTGGACATCTCGCAGAGCGCCATCGACATGGCCCGCGCGAATGCCGTGCGCAATGGGCTGGAGGGCCGCATGGACTTCCTGACCGCAGACGTGTTCGACCTTCTCACCGAGCTGGAGAAAAAGGGCGGCAAGCCGTATGACTTCATCATCCTCGACCCGCCGGCCTTCACCAAGTCGCGCAAAACGGTGAAGAGCGCCGAGCACGGTTATAAGGACATCAACCTCCGCGCCCTGCGGCTGCTGCCGCGCGGCGGCTACTTCGCCACCGCCTCGTGCAGCCACTTCATGCCGAGCGAGCTGTTTGAAAAAATGCTGCGCTCCGCCGCGCTGGACGCGGGCGTGGAGCTGCGCCAGATCGAGGCCCGTCAGCAATCCCCCGACCATCCGATCCTCTGGAACGTGCCGGAGACGGACTACCTCAAATTCTACCTCTTTCAGGTGGTGTAAAGGAGAAGCGCCATGTACCATTGCTTTCGCCTGCATCGCGGCGACGATCTGTATGAGAGCATCCAACGCTATGCCGACGCGCATCATATCGCCGCGGGCGTCGTGCTCTCCGCCGTCGGCTGCGTCTACCGCTGGGAGCTGCGCGACGCGAGCGGCGTCGATGTGCAGAGCGGCACGGAGGATGTGGAGATCGTCTCGCTCATGGGCACGGTCAGCGAGCACGGCAGTCACCTGCACGCGAGCTTTGCCCGCCGTGACCTGAGTGTGTTCGGCGGACATCTGCGCCCCGGCTGCCTTGTGAACACCACGGCGGAGATCGTCCTCGCCGAGCTGCCGGACACCGTCTTTACCCGCGAGCGCGACGAGGCGACCGGCTACGAGGAGCTGGCGATCCGGAGAATTGATAGACAATTCTAATTGATCTGCATCTTCGATAGAAAACTTAAATACATCGCCAAATCCGGGCGCGAAAAAGAGAAAAATTTGGCGGATTTGAACAATTCCCGAAAAAGAGAAAGAAAACAGCTGCTTTGCAGCCGTTTTCTCCTCTCTCCGTTCAGAGCGCGTTAAAATCCCTGTTGACAAGCGGCGAAAAGGCGGGTATCCTGTCCTTAGTTCGTAGAAGCCCCTTGAATCCGCAGGGAGACTGGGGGTGGAGATGGCTCTGGAAAATCTCAGCAATGAGTGCCGAAGGTGTAAGGCCCCGCACGGGTTGAATCTCTCAGGCAAAGAGGACAGGGCAGGAAACCGCTATGCGGTTTTGCTGCGCTGTTTTTTCATGGATGGGAATTTGGATCAGGGCTGTCGATTTCTTCGGCGGCCCTGTTTTTTGCTTTGTCTGCAAAGCGAGAGGAGGAAGAAAAGCGGGGCACAATATTTTTAGGAGGAAATTTCCCATGACTGAAACACTTCTCCCCATTGTGCAGAAGATCAACGGCTACCTGTCCGACTACATTCTGGTCGCGCTGCTCATCGCCGTTGGTCTGTGGTACTCCATCAAGACCCGCTTCGTGCAGGTCCGTCACTTCAAGGAGGGCTGGAACAGCGTGTTCGGCAGCCTCAGTCTCCGCGGCGGAAAGCAGGAGAGCGGCATGAGCTCCTTCCAGGCGCTCGCCACCGCCATTGCGGCGCAGGTCGGCACCGGCAATATCGTCGGAGCGTCCGGCGCGATCCTCACCGGCGGCCCCGGCGCCATCTTCTGGATGTGGGTCATCGCCTTCCTCGGCATGGCGACCATCTACGCGGAAGCCACGCTCGCGCAGGAAACGCGCACCGTGGATAAGGACGGCAACGTCCTCGGCGGCCCTGTTTACTATATCACCACTGCCTTCAAGGGCGGCTTCGGCAAGTTCCTTGCGGGCTTCTTCGCCGTCGCCATCATTCTGGCGCTCGGCTTCTTCGGCTGCATGGTGCAGTCCAACTCCATCGGCGAGACCTTCTCCAACGCCTTCAACGTGCCGACGTGGATCATCGGCGTGGTGCTCGTCGCCATCTGCGGCTTCATCTTCCTCGGCGGCGTGCAGCGCCTCGCCTCCGTGACCGAGAAGATCGTGCCCATCATGGCGGCTGTTTTCCTGGCCGGCGGCCTGATCGTCCTCATCGCCCGCATCAAGTACGTCCCCGCGACCTTCGGCATGATCTTCCGGTATGCCTTCGCTCCGCAGGCCATCATCGGCGGCGGCTTCGGCGCGGCGCTGAAAATCGCGCTCTCCCAGGGCGCGAAGCGCGGCCTGTTCTCCAATGAGGCCGGTATGGGCTCCACGCCTCACGCCCACGCGCAGGCCAACGTCAAGAATCCCCACCAGCAGGGCGTCGTCGCCATGATCGGCGTGTTCATCGACACCTTCGTGGTCCTCACCCTCAACGCCCTCGTCATCATCTCCACCCTCTACACCGAGGGCGGCCCGCTCCACGGCTGCGGCGCGGCTGCGGCGCAGGACGTGCTCAAGAAGACCAACCTTGCCCAGACCGCCTTCGGCGTCGTCTTCGGCGAGAGCGCGGGCGCGATGTTCGTTGCGGTCTGCCTGTTCTTCTTCGCTTTCTCCACCATTCTCGGCTGGAACCTCTTCGGCAAGATCAACATGGCTTATCTCTTCGGTCAGAAGTCCACGGTCGTCTACACCGTCATCGCGCTGGTGTTCATTTTCCTCGGCACGCTGACCTCCAGCGACCTCGTGTGGGAGCTGAGCGATATGTTCAATAACCTCATGGTCATCCCCAACGCCATCGCCCTCTTTGCCCTGACGGGACTGGTCGTCAAGCACGTGAACGGCACGCCCGAGGCGGACCGCTGGGAGTAATTTCTCCCGAAAACAGCAGATAAAAAATCGCTTCCCGATCAGGGAAGCGATTTTTTACGTTATTTGACCACGCCGAACCGATAGAGCTCGTCGCGCCATTGCACATAGTAGGGCGCGCGGACGTGAACGCCGTCGCCGGAGTAGTCGGCGCGCAGCGCGCCGTTCTCATCGTCGAAGAGCGGATTGAGGTCGAGGTAGAAGATCGTTTTGCCGTCCGCCAGCTGCGCGATGGCGGCGTTGCGCTCGTTGATGACCTCGTTTTTGAAGTAGGAGCTATCCGACTTTTTCTGCGTGGTGTGGAAGATGGACTGGATGAAAATGACCGCGTCGGGCTGCTTTTCGCGCACGAGATCGAGCAGCGATTTGTACTGGGCCGCCCAGTCCGCGGCGGTGTAGGCGCCGATCTCATTGATGCCGAGAAGGATATAGACCTTGCCGAACTGCCTCGTGTCGAGCGCCTCGGCGAGCGTGACCTTTTTGCCGTCCAGCTCGATGAAGCTCTTTTCCACGGCGTCCTTTACCGTCAGACCGTTCTTGGTGAAGTAGGTCGCGTTGCCCAGCCCTGCGTAGTCGTGGAAGCCGTCGGTGTGCGAGTCGCCGAGAAAGAGCGCGTCGTCAAAATAGCTCGCGTCCACCGTGGTAAATTGGCTGACCGGCTCCTCCGGCTCGTCGGGGATCACCGGATCGACCACCTCGGGCGGCTGGGGCAGGAGATCGGGCACAGGGCTTGGGATCGGCTCGGACACGCCGGGGATCGTCCACGGAAAGACGCCGCTCTCGGCGGCATCAAAAAAGGCGGCGATGGCGGGCGTATTCTCGCCCAGCGCGTCGAGATACTGCTCGTAAGCGCCGGTGGGGTCGAGCGCGGTGAAGGAATTGAGCGCCGCGGCGCTCACCGCGCACAGCAACAGCAGGGGAGAAAAGTGGGACATGGAAAGACCTCCTTCAGAAAAATTCAGAAGCGGGCGTAGAGGAACGGGTTGCCCGTGCCGGTCGCGATGAGATAGAGACACAGCCAGAACACCGCGAACAGCGGCAGCCAGACGAGCGGCGTCGCGCGGTATTTTTCATAGAAGCGGCGCGGCCACGGCGTGGCGAGGAGAATGCCGAGAGCAAAGAGCCACCAGTAGCTTTCCAGCTGGCGCAGGAGATCGCCGGCAAACACGCTCTCGCCGCTGCTGAGGAAGGGATAGAGACGGGAGAAGTAGTCCCCCAGCTCGCCGAGGTCGGAGATGCGGAACACCACCCACGTCTGCGGAATAAGAAAGAGAAAATAGAGACGCGAGAGGAAGCGGTGACGCTCTAAGAAGCCGCCGATGCAGAACTTTTCCAGCGCGATGAGCACAAAGAGCACAAGGCCCCACAGGACGAAATTCCACGCCGCGCCGTGCCAGAGACCCGTGAGCGTCCATACAACGAACAGGCTCAGAAGGAGTCGGCGCTTGCCGTTCCGGCTGCCGCCGAGCGGGATATAGAGGTAGTCGCGGAACCAGATGCCGAGCGTGATGTGCCAGCGCCGCCAGAATTCGGAGATGGAGCGTGAGCAGTAGGGCAGGTCGAAGTTGCGCGGGATCACAAAGCCGAGCATACGGGCAAGCCCCATCGCCATGAGCGAGTAGCCCGCGAAGTCGTAGTAAAGCTGCAGGCTGTAGCCCACCGCGCCGAACCACGCCAGCGGCGCGGAGAGATAGGCGAAGCCGATGCGTTCGAGCGCCGTCCACAGCGAGGCGAGCTGGTCGGCCAGAACGACCTTGCAGCCAAGCCCGACCACAAAAAGCGAAAAGCCGCTCTCGACCGCCGCGCGGGAGAAGGGACGATTCGTGTGCAGCTCCGCGCTCACATCGCGCAGGCGCAGGATGGGACCCATGACGAGCTGGGGGAACATCGCCTGAAAGGCGGCATAGTCCAAAAGGCTGCGCTCGGCCTCGGCGTCGCCGCGGTAGACGTCCGCGACGTAGGCGATGCTCTGAAATACATAGAAGCTCACACCGAGCGGCAGGGCGACACGGAAAAAGGAAAAGTCGGTATTCGTCAGTCTGCCCAGATTTTCCAGAAACCAACCCATGTACTTGAAATAGAAAAGACTGCCCACATCGCACGCGAGCGCGAGGATGAGCCAGGCGCGCCGCTCATCGCCGTGCGCGTCCTCGATCAGCCGCCCTGCGGCAAAGTTGACGAGAATGAGCGCGAGCAGCACGAGAAGCGCGCCCGTACCCGCGCCGAGCCAATAGAAGAGCAGGCTCCCTAGTGCGAGCACGGCGTTGCGGAAGCGGGCAGGGACAATATAGTATACCGCCAGAAAGGCGGGCAGAAAATAAAAGAGAAACGGTAAGGTCGAAAAGCTCACGGTGGATGCTCCTACAGTAAAATGAAAAAGGAAGAGTGGTTTACAAACGGCGGAATGCGTGCTACAATATCCGCGCCGCAAGCCGCTACAATACCTTATTGTAGGTGCTTCGGCGCCGTTCGTCAACAACAAAACGGTTACAAATTTCAGGAAATGAGCAGGAGGCGGGCGAGTCGGTGAGTAAGGAAAAAATTTTTGCGCTGCTCAGCGCGCAGGCGGGAGACTTCGTCTCCGGCGAGGACATCTCCGCGCAGCTCGGCATCTCCCGCGCGGCGGTGTGGAAGGCGGTCGGCGCTCTGCGGCGCGACGGCTACACCATTGAGGCGCAGACGGGGCTGGGCTACCGGCTGGCGGATTCGCCGGACGTGCTCAGCGAGCGCGAGCTGCGCCGCCGCCTCGGCGAGACGAAAATAGTCGGGCGCACACTTGATTGCTTTGAGAGTGTGGATTCCACGAACAGCTATCTCAAGCGCATTGCCGCGGAGGGTGCGCCGGACGGCGCGGTGGCGGTGGCCGACGAGCAGACTGCGGGGCGCGGACGGCGCGGCCGCAGCTTCTCAAGCGGCCCGGGGCGCGGCGTGTATCTCTCGGCGCTGCTGCGCCCGCAGCTCGCACCGGAAAGTGTCCTGCCGCTCACGGCGCTCGGCGCGGTGGCGGCCTGCGATGCGGTGGAGCGCGCCTGCGGCGTGCGGCCGCAGATCAAGTGGACGAACGATCTTGTCCTGAACGGCAAGAAGCTCAGCGGCACGCTTACCGAGCTGTCGCTTGAGGGTGAGAGCGGTGCGCTGCAATACGCCGTCATCGGCATCGGCGTCAACTGCAACAATGCGTTGGAGGACTTCCCGCCGGAGCTCCGCGAGGTGGCGACCTCGCTCTATCTGGAAACAGGGAAGCGCGTACAGCGCGCGGCGTTGGCCGCCGCGCTCATTGAGGAGCTTGACAAGCTCTACGCCGCGCTGCAAAGCGGCGATACGGCGTCCTACCTCATGGCCTACCGCCGCGACTGCCTGACGCTCGGACGCGAGGTGCAGCTTTTGTGGCAGGATGTAAAGGAGAAGGTCACGGCGCTGGACGTGGACGATCAGTTCGGCCTTGTCGTGCGCCGCGCGGACGGAACGGTCGAGACCATCCGCACGGGCGAGGTCTCCGTGCGCGGCTTATACGGCTATGTGGAATAAAAAAGGAGACGCTATGGCAAAGAGACTCTGGGAACTGTTTTATACCTTCGCCAAGGTCGGCGTGATGACCTTCGGCGGCGGCTACGCGATGCTGCCCATTTTGCAGCGCGAGGTCGTGGAGAATAAGGGATGGGCGACGGAGGAGGAGCTGGCGGACTGGTTCGCCATCGGTCAGTGTACCCCGGGCGTCATCGCGGTGAACACCGCGACCTTCGCGGGACGCAAGGTGCTGGGCAACGTCGGCGGCGTGGTGGCTACCCTCGGCGTCGTGTTTCCCTCGCTCATTATTATATCCCTCCTCGCCGGCGTTATCACGACCTTTGCCGAGGTCGCTTGGGTCAAAAACGCTTTTGCGGGCATCCGTGTGTGCGTGTGCGTGCTGATCTTCAACGCGGTGGTGAAGCTGTGGAAGAAGTCCGTCGTCGACAAAAAGACGCTGGCGCTCTATGCGGTCATCCTGCTCGCGTCGCTGCTCACCGACCTCTCGCCGGTGATCTTCGTGCTGTTCGCGGCGGTCAGCGGCATTGTGCTGCAGGTCGCGCTCAAGAAAGGCGGTGAGGCGGAATGATGCTCTATTTACAGCTCTTCTGGGAATTTTTCAAGACCGGCCTTTTCGCCATCGGCGGCGGCATGGCCACGCTTCCGTTCCTCTACGATATGGCGGATAAGACCGGCTGGTTCACCCGCGCGCAGCTCGCGGACATGATCGCCGTGTCCGAGTCCACCCCCGGCCCCATCGGCGTCAACATGGCGACCTACGTCGGCTTCCTGACCGGGGGCGTGCCCGGCGCGGTGACGGCGACCGTCGGCCTCATTGCGCCGAGCGTCATTGTGATCCTCATCGTCGCGGCTTTCCTGCAGGCGTTCCGCGACAGTAAGTACGTCGCGGGTGCGTTCTACGGCCTGCGTCCCGCGTCCACCGCGCTCATCACGGCGGCGGGACTTGTCGTCGTGCGCGAGACCTTCTGGCTCACCGGCGGCGTGCTCTTCTGGCAGGGGATCATCCTTGCCGCCGTGCTGCTCGTGCTCACGCGCTGGGTCAAGCAGACGAAGAACTGGCACCCCATCGTGTTCATCGGACTCTCCGCCCTCGTGGGCGTGGTGTTCCGCTTTGCGGGCGCATAAATGCAAAAAGAAAAAGCAGCCGGCCGGCTGCTTTTTTTGCTGTGTGCCTTGCTCAGTCCTCGCTCGCGATGTGGCTGGCGATGCGCTGCATGATCATGTCGAGCGCGACGAGGTTGTGCCCGCCCTCGAGCACGATGATGTCCGCGTACTTGCGGCTCGGCTCAACGTACTGCTCGTGCATGGGCTTGACGGTCGTGAGGTACTGCGTGATGACGCTCTCGAGCGTGCGGCCGCGGTCGCGGATGTCGCGCAGGGCGCGGCGCAGGATGCGCACGTCGGCGTCGGTCTCGACGAAAATTTTAATGTCGAACATATCGCGCAGGGTCGGATCCTGGAAAATGAGGATGCCCTCGACGATGATGACCTTGGTGGGGAAGACCTCGACGGTCTCGTCCGTGCGGTTGTGGTCCACATAGGAGTAGACGGGGCATTGGATGCTGCGGCCCGCCTTGAGCGCCTTGAGGTGCTCGACGAGCAGGCTCGTTTCAAAGGCGTCGGGATGGTCGTAGTTGACCTTGGAGCGCTCCTCGTAGGTCTTGCCGTCCTGCCGCTTATAGTAGCTGTCGTGTCCGATGACGGTGACGGCGTCGCCGAAATGCTCCTTGAGATGGCGCGTGAGCGTGGCCTTGCCGGAGCCGGTGCCGCCGGCGATGCCGATGAAAATGGTGCTCATAGGCGTGATATCCTCCCCCGTTGTTCGCTTGTCTGTCTCTATTATAAAAAGCGCGGCGGCAAATTGCAAGGGCGATCGACCGCCGACGAAAAAAATTCCTCGAAAAAAGGGAAGAACGGTTGACGGCGGGGAAAAAAGAAAGTATTATGTAAATAAGTTTTTCGCGCGGGCGCCCTGCGTCCGTGTTTTCGGGAGGATAATGTATGGACCTCATCAAATGCCCCGTCTGCGGAGAAAAGTATTCCTCAAGCTATCGCCGCTGTCCCTTCTGTGAAGAGGAGGATCGTCCGCGCAAGGTGTCCGGCAAGCGCAGAGGCGGGCATCACGTGGCGGAACGAAAGCACACGCACTCCGCCCGCGGACCGCTCATCGCGGTGCTGCTGGTGGTGCTGGTCGTCTTTTCCTGGTATCTCTTCGGCGGCAAATTCATGGAAAAAATTCAGGAGGACCGCGCGAACGATGTGGAGAACGTCGACCCCGCGCCGGTCGACCCGACGCCCGTCGATCCCACGCCGGTTGACCCGACACCCGATGACCCGACGCCCGACGAGCCGACGCCGCCGGTGGTGGAGGACCCAGAGCCGACGACGCCCACGGTCGATCCCTCGGCGCTGACGGTCGGGACAAATGTCGGCACGACGCTGAAGAAGGACGACAGCGGCCGCTTCGACTGCACGATCCGGATGAGCGATTCCATTCAGCTCATTCTGCGCGGCACCGACGCGGCGGCGACCTGGTCGAGCGAGGACACCTCCGTGGTGACGGTCAGCGCGGACGGCAAGCTCAAGCCGGTCAAGGCCGGCACGGCCAACGTGACGGCGAGCGTCGGCGGCGCCACGGTCCGCTGCGTGGTGCGCATCAACAATTAAAGGCTGACAGAGAACGACCCCTCGGGGTCGTTCTCTGAGGCTGTCGAAAAAGTGGCAAAGCCTCTTTTTCGAGAAAGATTCGCTGCGCTCTGCGCCTCGGTTGTCCGCTGACAGCGGACAATGCGACGCTCGCTCCGCGCAAAGTGTTTTCTGCCACGCACAGGTCGCGGCAGAAAACGGATCAAACATCTTTCGCGTCTGCGGACACGAAACTCTGCGAGGCTTTTCGACAGACTGAGAACGACCCCTCGGGGTCGTTCTGTTTTTTGCTGTGCAAAAGCACAGCAAAAATTGAAATGTGCCCTTTCTTCGCCCCTGTGGGGCAACCGGAAAGGATGCACAAAAGCTTCATGCGTCGGCATTTGCGCCGATTTGCGATGCGGTGCGCGTGCATGAAGTTTTATACACTGTCTATTGAAAGTGCGTTGGTTTTGTGATAGGATACCCTTGTACCAATAGTACTTGAAAAATAACGGATGGAAACGATACCATGGATCGACGGAGCTTGCTGGACCGCGCGGCGAAAAGCGCGGAGGAGCGTGTGCTTTTGGGGCACATATTGGATAAATATGACCAGTGCCGGCAGCGGAACCTGCCCACGAACACGGCGTTTTTAAGCCCGGCCGAGGCGCAGGGCGCGCGGGACCTGCTCCGCGCCGCCGCGATCCACGAGGGCTTCGCCCTCCTCGGCGGCTACGAGGGCGCGGAGCGCCAGATGCTCTTTTTCCTGCCCGACTGGCAGGAGGAGGCCGACGCGTCCGACGCGATGGCATTCCTCCGTGCGGCGTGGCACGAGAGCGAGCACCCCACGCACCGCGACCTGCTCGGCAGCCTCATGGCGCTCGGCGTGGAGCGCGAAACGCTTGGCGATATCCTCGTGAGCGAGGGGAGCGCTGACCTCATTGTGAGCGCGGGCGTCGCGCAATATCTGCTCGACAACTGGACGGGCGCGGGGCGCACGGCGCTGCGCCTGACGGCCATCGGCGCGGACGCGCTTCGCGTGCTGGAGCAGAAGGTCAAGGAGATCCGGGACACGGTGGCGACGCTGCGGCTCGATGCCGTGACCGCCGCGGGCTTTTCCATGAGCCGCGGCAAGGCTGCGGAGCTGATCGCCGCAGGACGTGTGCAGAAAAACTATCGCGAGGTCACCAAGGGCGACGCGAGCGTGGCACAGGGCGACGTCATTTCCGCGCGGGGACTGGGAAAATTTGAGGTCGCAGAGGTCGGCGGCCTGAGCAAAAAGGGGCGCACGGGCATTCTGCTGCGCCGGTATCTGTAAGGAGAAGCAAGATGGAACAGAAGAAGATCGACCGCATCAACGAGCTTGCCAAGCTCGCGAAGGAGCGGGAGCTGACCGACGAGGAGAAGGTCGAGCGCGCGGCGCTGCGGCAGGAGTATGTGAATTCCGTGCTCGGCGACCTGCGAAATCAGCTCAACAACACCTATGTGATGGACGAAAAGGGCAACAAGACCAAGCTCACTCAATGGAGCGAGGACCGTAAGCTGAGCGAGTAGATCCGACGTTTTTCGCGCCCGCGGGCGCGTATGCTGAAAAGAGGGAGGACAAGCGCCATGGAGCATTTTGATCTCGCCGCCTTTTATGGCGGCAGCGCAACGGAGCTGTACCGCACGCTCGGCGCGCACCGCACGCCGGACGGCTGGGTGTTCCGCGTCTGGGCGCCGCACGCGGGGAGCGTGAGCGTCGTGGGCGATTTCTGCGCGTGGGACCCCACCGCGCATCCGATGCGCCGTCTCGACGGCGGCATTTGGGAGACGGAGGTCGCGGGCCTTTCAGAGTATGACACCTATAAGTTCGCCGTCACCGCGCAGAGCGGCGCGGTGACCTTCAAGGCCGACCCCTACGCCTTCCACGCCGAGACGCGCCCCGGCACGGCGAGCAAGCTCTACGAGCTTGCGGGCTACGACTGGGGCGACGGCGCGTACCTTGCGGCAAAGCAGCCGGTCTATGACCGTCCGCTCAACATCTACGAGGTCCACCTCGGCTCGTGGCGGCGGCGCGAAAACGGCGATTTTTACGACTACCGCTCGCTCGCGGACGAGCTGAGTGAGTACGCCGCCGACCTCGGCTACAACTGCGTGGAGCTGATGCCCGTGACCGAGTATCCGCTCGACGACTCGTGGGGCTACCAGTGCACCGGCTACTTCGCGCCGACCTCGCGCTATGGCACGCCGCACGACTTCATGTACTTCGTGGACATGATGCACCGAAGGGGCATCTCCGTCATTCTTGACTGGGTGCCCGCGCACTTCTGCAAGGACGAGCACGGTCTCATCGACTTCGACGGCGAGCCGTGCTACGAGTACGCCGACCCCAAAAAGCGCGAGCACGCGGGCTGGGGCACGCGCGTATTCGACTACGGGCGCGGCGAGGTGAAGAGCTTCCTGCTCTCGTCCGCCGCCTACTGGCTGCGGGAATACCACCTTGACGGTCTGCGCGTGGACGCGGTGGCGTCCATGCTCTACCTCGACTACGGGCGCGAGGCGGGCGAGTGGACGCCGAACAAAAACGGCGGCCACGAGAACTTGGAGGCTATCGACTTCCTGCGCGCGCTCAACACCGCTGCCTTTGCCATTGATCCGAACGTGATGATGGTGGCGGAGGAATCGACCGCGTGGCCGCTCGTGACCTATCCGGTCTCGGACGGCGGGCTGGGCTTCAACCTCAAGTGGAACATGGGCTGGATGAACGATATGTGCCACTACCTCAAGCTCGACCCGTGGTTCCGCCAGTTCCATCATAAGGACCTCACCTTCTCGCTGATGTACGCCTTTTCCGAAAACTTCGTGCTGCCCATCTCGCACGACGAGGTGGTGTACATGAAGGGCAGCCTGCGCGGCAAGATGCCGGGCGACGAGTGGCGGCAGCTCGCGGGCGTGCGCAGCTTCATGGTCTATATGCTCACGCACCCGGGCAAGAAGCTCACCTTCATGGGCGCGGAGCTGGGCCAGTGGCACGAGTGGGATTTTGCCGGTCAGCTCGACTGGTATCTGCTTGAAAACGACGCCAACCGCAGGATGCAGGATTTCTTCCGTGCCGTCAACCGGTACTACTTGACGAACCCCGCGCTCTGGCGCATCGACTTTGACTGGGCGGGCTTTGAGTGGCTCGTCGCGGACGACAACGAGGATAACACCGTCGTCTTTGTCCGCCGCGACGGCGCGGGTGAGGAGCTGCTGGTCGCGGTCAACTTCTCGCCCAACGGCTACCGGGACTACCGCTTCGGCGTCCCGCCGCGGAAAACGTGGCGCGAGGAGCTTTCCACGGATGATACCGCGTTCGGCGGCACGGGCGAGTGGCGCAACGAAAAGCCGGTCCGAACGCAGGCGATCCCCTCGCACGGACGCGAGCAGTCTATTGCCATCACCATCCCCCCGCTCGGCGCGGTCATCCTGCGCGGCGCGGGCGAATATAAGAAACCGAAAGCGAAAAAAAGCAAGGCAAGGGAGGAATTACCGGCATGAAAAAAGAGTGCATCGCCATGCTGCTCGCCGGCGGACAGGGCAGCCGCCTTTACGTCCTGACGGAGAACATGGCAAAGCCCGCCGTCCCGTTCGGCGGGAAGTTCCGCATCATCGACTTTCCCCTTTCCAACTGCGCGAACTCCGGCATCGACACCATCGGCGTGCTCACGCAGTACCGCCCGCTGGAGCTCAACCGCTACATCGGCAACGGCCAACCCTGGGACCTTGACCGCTCGGACGGCGGCGTACACATTCTCCCGCCCTACCAGAGCGCGAAGGGCGCGACGTGGTTCAAGGGCACGGCGAACGCCATCTACCAGAACATCGGCTTCGTGGATATGTACGATCCCGACTATGTGCTCATTCTCTCCGGCGACCACATTTACAAGATGGACTACGCCGCCATGCTCGCGCACCACAAGCGTGTGCACGCCGACTGCACCATCGCCGTGATGGAGGTGCCCTGGGACGAGGCGAGCCGCTTCGGCATCATGAACGTCGACGGCGAGGACACCATCACGGAGTTTGAGGAAAAGCCGAAGCAGCCCAGGAGCAACCTTGCCTCGATGGGCATTTACGTTTTCTCGTGGAAGAAGCTGCGCGCCTATCTCATCGCGGACGAGAACGACGCGGGTTCGAGCAATGACTTCGGCAAGAACATCATCCCCGCCATGCTGAATGCCGGCGAGAAGATGTCCGCCTACCGCTTCGAGGGCTACTGGAAGGACGTCGGCACGCTCGATTCCCTCTGGGACGCGAACATGGATATGCTCGCGCAGGGCAGCGGGCTGAACCTGCTCGATAAGGACTGGCCCATCTACGCCCGTGCGGAGAGCGAGCCGCCCGCTTACCTCGGCGAGACGGCGGAGGTCGACCACAGCGTCGTCACCCGCGGCTCGGAGGTCGAGGGCGCGGTGCGCAATTCCGTGCTCTCGCAGCGCTGCACCGTCGCCGAGGGCGCGGAGGTGGAGTATTCCATCCTCATGCCCGGCGCGGTCGTCGAGCGCGGCGCGAGGGTCGCCTACGCCATCCTCGGCGAGAACGTCCGCGTGGGCGAGAACGCCCGCGTCGGCGCGTCGCCCGAGGCGGCGCCGCCGGAGGAGTGGGGCATTACGGTCGTCGGCCCCGAGGCACAGGTCGAGGCAGGCCGCACGCTCAAGGCGAACCGGATGCTCAACCGCGAAGGAAAGGAGACGGTACGATGAACGGACTGCACGGCATTATTTTCTCCTACGAACAGGAGCCGGGACTGCGCGAGCTGGCGGAACGCCGGATGCCCGCCTCCATCCCGTTCGGCGGACGCTACCGCGTCGTCGATTTCATGCTCTCCAATCTGCACGCCGCCGGCATCACCGACGTCGGCGTGGTGCTGCACGGCAATTACCAGAGCCTGCTTGACCACATCGGCAACGGCAAGACCTGGGACATGGCGCGCAAGTACGGCGGGCTGCGTATCCTGCCGCCCTTCGCCGATACCCGCGCCTACCGCAGCGGCGAGTTCCGCGGCAAGATGGAGGCCCTTGCCGGCGTCCGCTCATATTTACAGGGGATACGGCAGGACTACGTCGTGCTCTCCGACAGCGACCTTATCATCAATCTGCCGATCGCGGACGTGTTTGCCGCGCATCTGGAGAGCGGCGCGGACATCACCGCCGTCTGCACGGCAAACGGCGGCTTCGTGGACAATGCGACCTACCTCACGCTCGAGAGCGACGGCGCGATCGGGCAGGTCTGGTGCGCGCCGACCACGCCGCGCGGCCACCGCTCACTGGAGATCTACATTCTCAGCAAGCAGCTGCTGCTCACGCTCGTGGACGAGTGCTCCGCGCAGGATAAATACAGCTTCCGCCGCGACGTGCTCGCGGGCATGACCGGACGGCTGAAGCTTCAGAGCTACGTCTGGGACGGCTACGCCGCCCAGCTCCGCTCCGTGCAGGAGTATTACGACCGCTCGATGGAGCTGCTGCAGGGCTCCATCCGCGCCGAGCTCTTTGCCGCCGCGCGGCCCATCCTCGCCAAGGAGGACGACGAGGCGTCGAGCTATTTCGCGCCGGGCAGCCGCGTGAAAAATTCGCTCGTCGCCGACGGCTGCACCATCGAGGGCAGCGTGGAGAACTGCATCCTCTTCCCCGGCGTGACGGTGGAAAAGGGCGCGGAGCTGCGCGATTCCATTCTCTTCAAGGGCACGCGCGTGCGCGACGGCGTGACGCTCCGCTACGTCATCACCGACAAATATGTGGAGGTTCTGCCCGGGCGCACGCTCATGGGGCATGAGAGCTACCCCATCGTCATTTCCAAGGGCAGCATCGTCTGAAGCATACACGGAATAAGGAGGAAAGCTATGAACATTCTCTATGTCACATCCGAGGCCGTTCCCTTCTGCAAGACCGGCGGCCTTGCGGACGTTGCGGGCAGCCTGCCGCAGTCGCTTGCCGCGAACGGCGACCGCGTGAGCGTCATTCTGCCGCTCTACCAGAGCGTCGCGGACGCGTGGCGCGACCGGCTGCACTTTGAGCGCTACACCTATGTGCGCCTTGCCTGGCGCAGCCTGTACTGCGGACTTTTCTCCTACGAGCGGCAGGGCGTGACGTGGTACTTCGTGGACAACGAGCAGTATTTCAAGCGTCCCGAGCTTTACGGCTATTATGACGACGGCGAGCGCTTCGCCTTCTTCTGCCGCGCGGTGACGGAGCTGCTGCCGCTGCTGCCGGAGAAGCCGGACGTCGTCCACTGCAACGACTGGCAGACCGCGCTCGTGCCTGTCTACATCCGCGACGAGGCGGTGCGCGAGGAATTCTACAAGTCCGTCCGCACGGTCATCACCGTCCACAACATCGAGTATCAGGGCCGCTACGGCCGCGAGACGGTCGAGGACCTTTTCGGCCTCGATGCGGGCTGGTTCACCGGCGGCACGCTTGCCTTCGACGGCGACGTGAACCTGCTCAAGGGTGCGATCGTCACGGCGGACGCCGTGACCGCCGTCAGCCCCACCCACGCGCAGGAGCTCAAGTATGCCTACTTCGCCCACGGCCTTGAGAGCGTGATGCAGATGGTGGAGGGCAAGCTCCACGGCGTGCTCAACGGCATCGACATGGAGCGCTACGATCCCGCGAGCGACCCCAACCTGACGGCGAACTACTCGCTCCGGCGCATGGCCGGCAAGGCGAAGGACAAGGCGGCGCTGCAGCGCATGATGGGCCTTGCCGAAAGAAAGGACACGCCCGTGGTCGCGATGGTCTCGCGGCTCGTGAGCCACAAGGGACTCGACCTCGTGTGCGAGACGCTCGATTACTTCATGGAAAAGGATATGCAGCTCGTCGTGCTCGGCAAGGGCGACGGGAAGTACGAGTCCTTCTTCTCCTGGGCGCAGGCGAAGTATCCGGGCCGCGTGGCGGTGCATCTCGGCTACTCCGAGAGCCTTGCCATGCAGATCTACGCGGGCGCGGACCTGTTCCTCATGCCGTCCAAGAGCGAGCCGTGCGGCCTGAGCCAGATGATCGCCATGCGCTACGGCGCGGTGCCCATCGTGCGCGAGACCGGCGGGCTGAAGGACACCGTTCACGCCTACGAGGCGTGGAACGGCGCGGGCAACGGCTTTTCCTTTACAAATTATAACGCGGGCGATATGTGCTACGTCATCGGCGAGGCGGTGGACCTTTACCATCAGAAGCCGGAGGCCTACAAGGCTCTGCGCAAGCGCGGCATGGCCGAGGATTTCAGCTGGGCGCGCAGCGCGAAAAAATACCGCGAAATTTACGATTCCATCTGCAAATAAGGTAGGTACAAAGAAATATGGATATCACTACGACACAGGGAATGAAGCAGGCGCTTACGGATAAGCTGCGCCTGGGCTTCGGCGTGACGCCCGAGGAGGCCGACGACGCGCAGGTGATGCGCGCCGCGGCGCTGGTGCTGCGCGACGTGATGACCGAGCGCGGTGTGGAGAGCCGAATGGCCACGCGCCGCGAGGAAAAGAGGAAGGTGCATTACCTTTCCATGGAATTCCTGCTGGGCCGCAGCCTGGAAAAGAACGCCTACAACCTCGGCGTGAGCGGCGTGCTGCGCGAGGCGATCGGCGAGCTGGGCTTCCGCGCGGCGGATATTTTCGAGGTCGAGCCAGACGCGGGCCTCGGCAACGGCGGCCTCGGCCGCCTCGCCGCCTGCTATCTGGATTCCATGACCACGCTCGACATCCCCGCCGCGGGCTACTCCATCTGCTATGAGCTGGGCATCTTCCGCCAGCGCATCGTGGACGGGCAGCAGGTCGAGCTGCCGGACAACTGGAAGGACATCGGCGGCGCGTGGCTGATGCCCAAGCCGCAGGAGACGGAGGAGGTGCTCTTCGGCGGCACGGTCCGCAAGTTCTGGGACAACGGACGGCTGCACGTCGTGCCCGAGGGCGCGACGAAGGTGCTCGCCGTGCCCTGCGACATGGAGATCACGGGCTACGGCACCGAGCACGTCAACCCCCTGCGCCTGTGGGACGCGAAGTCCCCGACGCCGGTGGATATGAGCCTGTTCTCGCAGGGCGAATACCTGCGCGCGAGCGAGCAGGAGGCGATGGCGGAGACCATCGCCAAGATCCTCTATCCCGAGGACAACCACTATGAGGGCAAGTCGCTGCGTCTCAAGCAGCAGTATTTCTTCGTCTCCGCCACGATGCAGTCCATCATGCGCAAGCACATCGAGGTCTACGGCACGGCGGCGAACTTCCACGAGAAGAACGTCATCCAGATCAACGACACGCACCCCGCGCTCGTCATTCCCGAGCTGATGCGTATTCTGATGGACGATGCGGGCTTCGACTGGGATACTGCGTGGAACATCACGAAAAATTCCGTCGCCTACACGAACCACACCGTGCTCGCTGAGGCGCTCGAGCGCTGGCCGCAGCAGCTCATGGAGACGCTGCTCCCGCGCGTGTGGGAGATCATCACCGAGATCGCGCACCGCTATCAAAAGCAGGTCGAGAACTTCTACCACGACCCCGCCAAGACCGCGGAGCTGGCCATCGTCTGGGACGGGCAGGTGCGCATGGCGAACCTGTGCATCGCGGGCGGCATGGCGGTCAACGGCGTTTCCGCGCTGCACTCCGACATCCTGCGCCACGACGTATTCCGCTGGCAGTACCAGATGGAGCCGGAGAAGTTCAAGAACGTCACCAACGGCATCGACCACCGCCGCTGGCTCGCGCAGATCAACCCGCGGCTCGACGGCCTGATTGCCGACCTCTGCGGCGGGCGCGGCTATCTGCTCCATCCCGAGGAGCTCAAGAAGCTCGAGGCCTTCGCCGGCGATGGCGCGGTGCTCGCGCGGCTCGACGAGATCAAGCGCGCCAACAAGCTCGACTTTGCCGCCTACGTCAAAAAGACGCAGGGCGTGACGCTCAACACAGATGCGATCTTTGACGTGCAGGTCAAGCGCCTGCATGAGTACAAGCGTCAGCTGCTCAACGCCATGCACATCATCTATCTATATCAGAAATTGCAGGACGATCCGAGCATGGAGCTGCAGCCGCGGACCTTCCTCTTCGGCGCGAAGGCCGCCCCGGGCTACGCGGTCGCCAAGCGCATCATCCACCTCATCAATTCGCTGGCGAACCAGATCAACAGCGATCCGCTGTGCCGCGGGAGATTGCAGGTCGTCTTTCTGGAGAATTACCGCGTGTCCCTCGCCGAGCATCTGATGCCCGCGAGCGAGGTCAGCCAGCAGATCTCCACCGCCGGCAAGGAGGCCAGCGGCACGGGCAACATGAAGTTCATGATGAACGGCGCGCTGACCGTCGGCACGCTCGACGGCGCGAACGTCGAGATGCACGAGGTGCTTGGCGACGAGAATATGTTCCTCTTCGGTCTGCACGCGGACGAGGTCGCGCGCCTGAAGGCGCAGGGCTACGCGCCCCAGCGGCTCTGCGAGCGCGACGACGCGCTCAAGCGCGTGGTCGATCAGCTCCGCACGGGCTTCTCCGACGGTGTGAGCTACGACGATCTCGCCCAGCGCCTGCTCCAGCGCGACGAATATATGCTCCTGCAGGACTTCGCCTCCTACTGCGCCGCCGAGCAGCGCATGGCGAAGACCTACGCCGACCGCGCGGCGTGGGACCGTATGTCGCTTCTCAACATCGCGCGCAGCAGTATCTTCGCCGCCGACCGCGCGGTCGCGCAGTACGCGGACAACATCTGGCACATCCCGCACAAGTAAGCAAAGCGGAGGAAAGAGACGGCGGCGCCGTCTCTTTTCCGCGCTATTGACAGACATGATATAATTTCTCTGACTGAAAATCACGAGAACAGAGGAAAACGCTATGGAATTCACACAGGGCGTGCGCTTCGACAGCCTTGGCCTGCTGCCGGAAATGACGCGCGCATTGGAAAAGAAAAACATCGAATGGTCCACCCCCGTGCAGGCGGGCTGCATCCCGCCGATGCGCGAGTGGAAGGACGTGATCGCCAAGGCCCCCACCGGCACGGGCAAGACCTTTGCCTTCGGCATTCCCATCATCGAGCACATTGACCCCGAAAGCGAGGAGGTGCAGGCGGTCATCATGGCACCTACGCGCGAGCTTGCCATGCAGATCACGGCGGAGCTGCGCGACCTGGCCGTTTTTATGAGCGGCATCCGCGTGGTGTGCCTCTACGGCGGCGCGCCCATTGGCAAGCAGATCGACGCGCTGAAGAAAAAGCCGCAGATCGTTGTGGCGACCCCGGGCCGCCTGTCCGACCACATGAAGCGCCGCACCGTGCGGCTCGACCGGGTGCAGACCGTTGTGCTCGACGAGGCCGACCGAATGCTCGACATGGGCTTCATCCACGACGTGACCCGTATTTTGGACAAGATCCCATCCCGCCGCAACCTCGGTATGTTCTCCGCGACCATCTCGCGCGAGGTCATGGACATCAGCTGGGTCTACCAGCGCGACCCCGAGGAGATCACTGTCCGCGCGGACGAGCAGAATAAGCCCGACATCCTCCAGTACGCCGTCACGGTCGAGCAGACCGACAAGGTCGCGGCGATGGCACGCATCATCCGGCAGGAGAAGCTGGAGCGCGTGATGGTGTTCTGCAACACCAAGGGCATGGTCGAGCGCCTGACGAAGTACCTTGAGATGGAGGGACTGGACGCCGCCTGCATCCACGGCGACATCCCGCAGAAAAAGCGTGAGCAGGTCATGGCGCGCTTCCGCCGCGGCGAGCTGCCTGTGTTCGTCGCCACCGACGTCGCCGCCCGCGGCATCGACGTGGACGACGTGGATGCGGTGTTCAACTACGACGTGCCGCAGGAGAACGAATATTACGTCCACCGCATCGGACGCACGGGCCGCGCGAAGCGTCACGGCGTCGCTTACACGCTCGTGGCGGACTACCCGAGCAAGATGCGGCTCGACGCCATCGCCAAGTTCACCGGAAACGACGTCAAGCCTGCCCACTTCGAGGGTGATACGCTGGTCGTGGACGCCAAATAATAACAATTTGTAACTTTTTGCCCCGCTCGTCTTTACAAGCGGGGCAAATTTTTATATAATCATTTAGATGTTTGCCTGTGCGGCGCGCTTCGCGCCGCGTTTTACGATAGAGAAAGAGGAGACGCTCCCGATGAAAATGCTGCGAAGATCCGTCTGTCTGCTGCTCTGTGCGGCGCTGTTTTTGACCCTGCTCGCCGGCTGCGGCAAGCAGGAGGAGCCCGCGGAGGACTTTGTGGTGAGCGCCGCGGTCTGCGGCCCGCTGGAGACGCTTGACCCGACCATGAACACCGACGTGGGGGCGGAGAGCCTGCTCTCCACGCTCTTTGAGGGCCTGATGCGCCTGCGCGACGACGGCGCCGGCAAGGCGGTCGCCGTGGCGGGCATCGCCAAGGAATACATCGAGGAAAAGAATTACGACGACACCGTGACCTATACGTTCACGCTGCGCTCCGCGGCCCGCTGGTCGGACGGCGAGCGCGTGACGGCGGAGGACTTCGTTTACGCCTGGCAGCGCCTGGTCGATCCCGCGACGGCGTCGCCCAACGCCTCGCTTCTGAGCATGGTCGCGGGCTATGACGAGGTGCGCGAGAGCGGCGACGTGTCGCTGCTCGGCGTGAAGGCCAAGGGCGAGAGCACCTTCCTCGTGACGCTTAGCAGGCCCTGCGCCTACTTCATCACCAGCGTCTGCACGTCGCCGGCGACGGCCCCGCTGCGCCGTGATCTGGTGGAGGGGAATGCGAGTTGGGCGGCGACCGCCGACATCGTGACGAACGGCCCCTATACCGTGGGCACATGGGTAAAGGCCGCGCAGCTTCAGACGAAGAGAAACGGCGAATACTACGAGAGCAAGCTCGTCGTGCCGGACAGCATTTGCTTCCGCTTCGAGACGGACGCACAGACGAACTACGATCAGCTGCTTGCCGGCGAGCTGGACTACACCGCGAAGCTGCCCTACGCGGCCATCGAGCAGCTGGCGGAGGATGAGACGTGGCAGCCCGCTCCGCTGGCGGAGACGGTCTGTGTGCTCTACAACCATCTGACCGACACCTTCTCCGACGCGCAGCTGCGCCGTGCCTTTGACCTTGCCATCGACCGCGCGGCGCTCGCCGAACAGCTCGGCGTGACGGCGACGGCGGCGACCGGCTGTGTGCCCGACGGCATCAGCGACGCGCCCGAGAGCGGGGAGGACTTCCGCACGGCGGGCGGAGCGCTCTGTGCGGCGGACGCCGAGGGCTATGCCGAGCGCAGCGCCGAGGCGGCGCGGCTGATGACCTCTGCCGGACACTATCAGGGCGCGGGCCTGCCGACGCTCCGCTTCCTCTTTGTGGAGGGGGAGCAGACGCGCGCGGCGGCGCTGAGCCTGTTCAATATGTGGAGGACCGCCACGGGCGTGGCGGTCGAGCTGGTTGGCGTGAGCGCCGAGGAGCTTGACGCGGCGCTCGCCGCCGGTGATTTCGACCTCGCGCTCACCACGCTCACGGCTCGCTGCGACGATCCGATGGAGTACCTGCTGCCGTTCCGCGGCACGTCGGAGAGCAACGTCTGCGGCTACCGCAACGACACCTTTGACCTGCTCGTCGGCGTGGCGGAATCGACCGGCGACCTGACTGCCCGCGCGGCCTTCCTGCACGACGCGGAGGCGATGCTGCTTGAGGACAGCGCTGTTTCGCCGCTTTGCTTCTCCGGCACGGCATACCTCCTGCGCGAGGGCCTCACCGGCGTGAGCCACGACTGCTTCGGCCACAGCTACTTCACCGCGGTCTCCCGCGCGGAGACGAGTCCGGCTGCGTAATAGACACAACAAAAAACCGGCGTCCGCTTGAAACGGACGCCGGTTTTCTGCACTGTTTAGAGACCCTGCAGCAGGATGATGACGATCAGGATCGGCAGCACCCACTGGAAGTAGGGCTTGAGCCAGCGGGCGAACCTGAGGCCCGTGCCCTTGTTGGCCTCGGCAAGATACTTGTCGAAGCCCCAGCCCCACTTCGTCACGCAGAAGAGGAGGTAGACGAGCGAGCCGATGGGCAGCAGGAGGTTGCTCACGAGGAAGTCCTCGCTGTCGAGCACGTCCTTGCCGAGGATGGGACGGAAGTCGCTCCAGATGTTGTAGCCGAACACGCAGGGCAGACTGAGAGCGGCGATCAGGATGCCGTTGATGAGCACGGCCTTCCTGCGGCTGATCCCGAAGGTGTCCATGCAGATGGCGAGGATGTTTTCAAACACCGCCAGCACGGTGGAGAAGCTCGCGAAGATCATGAACAGGAAGAACAGCGCGCCCCAGAAGCGCCCGCCCGCCATGTTGATAAAGACAGGCGGCAGGGTCTGGAAGATCAGCGCCGGACCCTCCTCGGGCGCAACACCAAAGGTGAAGCAGGCGGGGAAGATGATGGTGCCCGCCATCAGCGCCACGAAGGTGTCGAGCGCGCAGATGCGCACGGCTTCGCCGGGCAGGGTGTGCTCGTCGCTCATGTAGCTGCCGAAGATCTCCATGGCGGCAATGCCGAGCGAGAGCGTGAAGAACGCCTGGTTCATCGCGTCGGTGACGAGGCTGCCGAAGCCGTTTTCACGGATGGAATCCATCGAGGGGACCAGATAGAACTTCATACCCTCTGCCGCGCCGGGGAGCGTCAGGCTGTGAACGGCGAGCACGAGAATGAGCGCCAGCAGGCAGAGCATCATGACCTTCGTCACGCGCTCAAGGCCCTTTTGCAGGCCAAAGGAGCAGACCAGAAAGCCCGCGACGACCACGACCTCGGCCCAGAGCGCCATTTCGCCGGGGGAGGAGAGCATCGCGCCGAAGGCGCTCGCGACCTCATCCGTGCTCATGCCGGAATGGAACGCGCCGGTGAGGAACTTGCCAAAGTAGCTGACCATCCAGCCGGAGACGGTGGTGTAGTACATCATCAGCAGGTAGCAGCCGAGCAGGCAGAACCAGCCGTGGATGTGCCATTTCTGACCGGGCTTTTCCAGCGTCTTATAGGAGAGCACGGCGCTCCTGCGGCTCGCGCGGCCGACCGCCAGTTCCATCGTCAGCACGGGCACGCCCATCACGAGCAGGCAGAGCAGGTAGAAGAGAACGAAGTAGCCGCCGCCGTTCTTGCCGGCGATGTAGGGGAAGCGCCACACGTTGCCGATGCCGATGGCGCAGCCCGCGCTCACCAGCAGGAAGCCCAGACGGGAGCGGAAGGATTCGCGTTTCATGCTTTCTGAACACCTCGTTTGTTGATAAACTTGACCGCCGCCAAGGCGGCAGTTTGATTATTCTACCGCAAAGAGCCGCCCTTTGCAAGGGCGGCTCTCGAAAAAAATGCACAAAATTGCCGTTTGGCCGTTCATCCGAATTTCGCGCGGAAGCGCCCCTGTGCGGCACGGCCCGCGTCGGTCAGGCCGTCACGGTCGCCGAGCAGATAGGCGACGATGCGGGAGAACATATCGAGGTCGTAGCTGTCGGTGAGCGAGGCGCGGTAGGCGCTCAGCCTTTCGAGCGCGCGGTCCTGCTCGGCAGCGTCGTATTGACCCAGCCAGTTGAGGAAGCTGCCGCCGCTGCTCATCGCCTCTTTCAGCCCGCCGCCGTCCAGAGCGTCGGGGCGGAGGACATTGTTTTTCGCCAGCAGCGCGGTCAGATCGGAATAATAAGCGGGGCTGCCCGTGCTGCAATCGCCGCTCATGCTGCCCTCTAATATGCGCCGTGCGCCGCCGTCCATGAGGCAGACGATATAGGGGCCGTCCAAAACCGTGTCGCCGTCTAAAACAGCCCAGCCGTCCTCGTCCACCTCAGTGCCGCCCGCGAGCAGGATTTTTTCCGGCTTTTGCGCGTGGTAATGCTGGCTGAAGCTGTAAACCTCCAGCGTCAGACCCGCGTAGCGGGTCTCTGCACCGAGGAAGGAGACGTCTGTGTACCAGTCGTCGTACTGCGCGGCTCTGCCCGCAAGGGTGTCATATCGCCGCTGGACGAGCTGCTTTGCCCGCGCGACGATTTCGGCGGGAACGCTCGGATCGGCAAGCGTCGCGTCAGCGACGTGGTCGGTGTGGCTGCGATCGGGCTTGTAGAGCAGCAGACTTTCACCGTCGAAGTAGAGATAGCGCGTGAAGTTGACCCCATCGCCGGGAGCGTCGCCCGCAGACAAGCCGCCGAGGAGGATCGAGCGGCTGGCGGGAAATGTGTAATCCCAGTAGCTCATCTCCGGCCACGCGGCGGTGATGACGCTCTTGAGGTCGACGCCGTAGAGCTGACCGCCGCGCTTGTAGTAGATCGCGGGGAAATCGGAGCTGTTGACGATCTCACACACGCCGTCGCCGTCCATGTCCATCTGCGTGAGCCAGTCAAGGGCATCGGAGGGGATGCGGCGGTCGGCAATGCGCTGTGCCTTCCCGGCAAGGGGAATGGTCAGCCACGGCTCCCGCGCGGGCAGGATGTCCGCGAGCGGCGTCGGTGCGGCGGTCTCAAAGTCCGGCAAAGGCGCGGGCGAGGCTTCCAGACTGTCGAGGCACGCCATCAGCGCGGGACTGTCGATCCAGAGCGTCGGGCGGTCGCTGGGATAG
>OODG01000270.1_pt1 | contig 36528 bp, 35 predicted proteins | sample 1671621 | NCBI WGS metagenome assembly OODG01 (sample SAMN06348175, study PRJEB24527) | human gut metagenome | biome: human gut; feature: ankylosing spondylitis patient; material: feces | host: Homo sapiens | place: China | collected 2015-10 | reverse complement strand
ATGTGATGATGGCGTTCCGTATTGCGTGGTTCAAGGTGCATGAGCCGCTGGCCTTGACTCGTACGGTTTTATTGAGTACCTTTGTGAATTCCAAAATTTTCAGATCATGCACTTAAAAATCGAACCGAAAAAGGTGGTCGATGCTTACAGTACGCCGATCGTCCAGCAGACATCGTTCTGGTCGAAAGTGAAGGAGCTGTTGGGAATGGATTCCCGGGCATTTGATTTTTCGGTCCGCAACAGCGAAATTTACACCAATGTAGGCGGCTATGCACATACGCAGGGCGACTTCATCACATTCTTTCAATACCTGAACACCGAGGATTACATCGCCTATTTCCCTTACGGTCCAGAGATCGAGCCTTCGGAAGAGAACCACGGCCGTTTTCTGGAAGAGTTGTCCGAATCGCTGCGTTCGTACCTTCCGAAGCACTGCGTGGCCCTGCGCTATGATCTGAACTGGGAATCGCACTGGTGCAAGACTGAAAATTTCGATACGAAGGGCAACTGGCTCGGACTGCCAGATAAGGAGTTTCAGGAGTTTAAGCTCAATTACGGCACTGCGGAGTGGAATCTGCGTAAAGCCAATACCAACATTCTGCCGGCCAACACAATCGTCGTGGACCTGACGCCCGATGAAGCGACTATTCTCGACCGCATGAAACCCAAGACGCACTACAACATCCGTCTGGCCCGGCGCAAGGGAGTCAATGTGCGTGCGGTCGGCATCGAAGGACTGGATGTTTGGTACGAACTTTATATGGAAACCGCCTTGCGAAACGGACTTTACATCAACGACAAGAGCTATTTCCATTCGGTCTTCGCCTCGAAGATGGAGTGTCCGGACAAGGCGGTGCAGGTGAAATTGTTGGTCGCCAGTTTCGACGACACACCGCTGGCGGCGATGTTTCTCATCCTTTCGGCCCACCGGGCGACCTACCTCTACGGAGCCTCTTCCTCACGGATGCGCAACCTGATGCCGACCTATGCCCTGCAATGGCGGGCTATGCAGATCGCCAAGGAGAACTGTTGCAGCGAGTACGATATGTTCGGCATCGCCCCGTGTCCGGATCCGTCACACCCGATGTATGGCCTTTACAAGTTCAAGCAGGGATTCGGCGGCGATGTGTACCATCAGCTCGGATGCTGGGACTATCCGCTCGAAAAGGAGAAGTATGACTATTTCTGCGCCTGCGAGATGAACATGCAAGGCTATTACCGGAACTGAAATACGAAGGTAGGACCTGTTTTCATGGAGCATCCATTCGAAAAGGTTGAACAATGCCGCAGGTTGTCTTTGCCCTTACCCCCCCCCGTCGGTGAACACTAGCTGGCGGGAGATGGCTGACTATTAAAAATACGATAACAGGTGAATATGACTTTGGAAGTAACGCTTCGACTTTTCGTCGCTCTGTTGCTGGGCGGAATCGTCGGAATAGAACGGGAATTCCGTTCCAAAGATGCGGGGTTCCGCACGCATTTTCTCGTCGCGCTGGGCAGTGCCCTCTTCTGCGTCGTTTCGCAGTACGGATTTGGCATAGATCTGAAAGATTCGTCGCGGGTGGCCGCGCAGGTTGTCTCGGGAATCGGATTCCTCGGCGCTGGAACCATCATCTTTCAGAAAAATATGGTACGCGGACTTACGACAGCAGCAGGACTGTGGGTAACGGCGGCTATCGGACTGGCTTGCGGTACGGGAATGTATGCTGCGGCCGCGATCGCTACGGTGATGATACTGCTGGGACTGGAGGTGCTCAACGCCTTGATCCCACAGGTGGGAACGACGACCGTGAGCCTGACTTTCTCGGCTACGTCGAAAGAGAGCGTCAAAAGAGTGGTCGATCAGATCAAGGACGACTGTATCGAGCTGTATTCCTACGAACTGAAGGATCGTCGTACCTCGCAGGGCGAAATCTTCGAAGCTCGGCTGGAGATGAAGGTGAAACGCGGCAACCACAACGAGCGACTCATCGGTTATATGGATGAATTCGACGACGTTATGATTTCGAGTATCGAATAATATTTACGGGTTCAGACGCGACCGGATTATCTTTTCACCCGCACCTCGTACAGATCGCTGCGGCGATCCTTGAGGTTGCGGACGCTACCGTAGGTGTGCAGCTCGTTCAACAGGTTCAGGTTAATGTCCGAAATAAGGATCATCTCCGTATTGGGCGTCGCCTCCGCACGCCGTCCGTCCGTCGGAAAAGCGAAATCGCAGGGCGTGAAGACTCCGGAGCGCGCATACTGAATGTCCATGTTGTGCACCTTGGGCAGGTTGCCCACACTGCCTGCGATCACCACGAAACATTCGTTCTCGATGGCGCGGGCATGGGCGCAGACTTGCACGCGCGAATAGGCATTCTGCGTATCCGTGAGGAACGGCACGAAGAGAATCTGCATCCCCTCGGAGGCCATAATGCGTGAAAGTTCCGGAAACTCAACGTCGTAGCAGATCAATACGCCGATCTTCGCGCAGTCCGTCTCGAACGTGCGGATCGTCTTGCCGCCGCTCAATCCCCAGCACTTCATCTCGTCGGGCGTAACGTGCAATTTTTCATACATTTCGTAAGTTCCGTCACGGCGGCAGAGGAACCCCACGTTGTAAAGCTGCCCGTCGTCTTTGATCTGGGGCATGCTGCCCGTGATGATATTGATGTTGAACTTAATGGCCAATGCGATAAACCGGTCCCGGATTTCATCCGTATATTGCGCCAGCCCGCGAATGGCCTCCGATTCGCTGACATCGTTGAACCGCGCCATAAGCGGAGCGTTGAAATATTCGGGAAAAAGAACGAAATCGCTCTGATAGCCGCTCACGGAATCGACGAAAAACTCCACCTGTTCGAACAGGTCGTCAAGGGTCTTGTAGCTGCGCATTTGCCACTGTACGATGCCTACGCGTACCGTAGTTTTGGGCGGGATGTACTCTTCGGTCGGAGCTTGGTAATAGATGTTGTCCCACTGGAGCAGACAGGCGTAGTGGAGCGACTCCTCGTCATTGGGCAGATAGTTGCGCATTACCTTGCGGACATGGAAGTCGTTCGAGAGCTGGAACAGCAATACGGGATCGACGATTTCCCGCTGGCGTACCTTGTCGATATACTCCTTGGGGCGCATTTGGTCGGCATACTTGTGATAGTTGGGCAGGCGGCCTCCGAACATGATGGCTTTCAGGTTGAGTTTTTCGCATAGTTCCTTGCGGTACTCATACATGCGCCGCGCCAGCCGCAGTCCCCGGTAGTCGGGATGAATGAAGACCTCGATACCGTAGAGGATATTGCCTTTGCGGGTGTGGGTGTCGAAGGTTTCGTTTCCCGTGACTTGAGCGTAGGTGTGGTCGTTCTTCACATCATCGTAGTGCACGATGATCGAAAGAGCACAGCCTACGATCTTATCGTCTATGACTACGACGATCTGCCCCTCGGGGAAAATGCGTATCAGTTTGTCGATCTGCTCCGGCGTCCAAAAGACGTCGCTTCCGTCGGCATAGACTCGGGTGAACGAGGCGGCCAGCTGGTCGTAATCTTCACGTTGCAGGTTGCGTATCTCTACTTTGTTGATCTCTAACGGGTCCATTGAATTCGTTTTTGACGGTGCAAAGATACCCAATTTTGCATCTGGATATTCTTGAAAACGCACAAAAGTAAATCGTTGTAATACGCCTGAATCCGTCGTGTTTTTGCAGCGTTGAACTGAAAATATCCGGTATTCTCGCCCCGGCGGATGCCCGGCGAAAGCAAATCTCGGTATCGATGGGCGCTGTCGGAGACAGAAAGGCTAAGAATTTGGGACGGAACACGGAGCCGCTTGTCTGGCAAGAGAAGCAGATGCGTGAAATGTCGCAGGAGAAGATTACAGAAAACATAAATGACTTTTTGCCCGAAAATTCACGGGGGACGCAGACGAATATTCGGGATATTACCTGCATACGTCGACGGACTCATTGTTCGGCCGAACCGGATTGACGTCGATTTTTAGAAATCTATGGCCGATCCCGTATGAAGTATCTTTGCGGCGAACATGTTCGGAAACCGGTGTCTTGGAAACCGGATCGTCTGGGCAATGACCCGTGTCGTTTCAGATTCTCCTACGACCGTGCGATCAACCTGTGCGGTATTGCAATAGCCGAGGGAATGAAGTCCGGTTATCTGTTTTATATGCTTATCGGAATTTAGTTTGCCGTGTGGAGATAACAGACATTTGTATTTGGTTTTCATTGTGATTTTGAAAAATGCCATGAGAAAATGATGTATTTATTTCCGGTCGCTTTGCTGACGGCGTGCGACCGGGTTGCCGAGGAGCAATACCGGCATGTTATATCGAAAGCCGGAGCGGCGGAGTATCTCGAATCACTCCGACAAGTATAGGTGTCTCGTGCGGATACGACAGGTGCACGGTGAATATTCAGTCGAACATTCGATGGAGCGTTACGTCGTCGGTGTCGTGGATTTTTCCTTTGACTATGGGCGGGACAGGCGATGGGACCACCGAGCTGGTTATCATGGAGAATTTCGAGCAACAGCGCAGCGGCGTGGTCACGATTTCGGGAACGACCTCTTCCGGTGAGGAGATCGTTCGGCGGATCGATGTAACTCAGGCATGGTGCAAGCGTCGGACGACGCGGGTTTATATAAAAAAAGGAGATCGCCTGATTGCTTGTTCGGGGGCGTGGCCTGCGACGAGCAGACTGACAGTAGACTTTTATTTCACATATTATATGAAACGTTACGAGTATGCTCTTCATATAGAGAAAGGCTCGTTCTGGACGGAAGATTCCGTGGGTATTCCGTGGAGTTATGCGTTTCCGGACGAGTTGGTCATCGAGTCTGTCTTGCCGGATCACGATGCAAGCACTATTTTTGAGATTAGGGAAGATCAGCGTCCCCAGTAAAACAGAGCGCCGGTCTGCCAACATGGGCAGACCGGCGCTCTGAATTTTAGCCTTTCGGCGAAACCGGTATGCGAAAAGGAGACAGCGCCGTCTCCGAACAGGTTGTCTCTTTTCGTCTGTGCGCTAATCCCTCCGCGCGAATCCGAGGTAGTAGATCAGCGTGGCGATAGCCGACAGCGCGGCGACCAGATAGGTCCGGGCCGCCCACGAAAGCGCTTCCTTGGCCTGAGCGGCCTGCTCTCCGCGCAGCGTATAACTACCCGTGAGCCACTGCATCGCGCGCGCCGAGGCGTTGTACTCGACCGGCAACGTCACGATGCTGAACAGGGCCGAGGCGGCGATCATTGCGATACCGACCCAAAACAGCGCGGGAAACGTCTTCATCATCAGGATTCCGGCTATTACGACCCATACGGCCCATTGAGACGAGAAGCTGACGACCGGCACGAGCGCCGAGCGGAGTTTCAGTGGGGCGTATTCCTTGGCGTGCTGTACCGCATGCCCGCACTCGTGAGCCGCTACGGCCGCCGCGGCCACGCTGTTGCTCGCGTAGACCGACTCGCTCAGGTTGACCGTTTTCGTGGCCGGATTGTAGTGGTCGGTCAGATGGCCGGGCGTCGAGACGACCTTCACGTCGTAGATGCCGTTGTCGTGCAGCATGCGTTCGGCTACGTCGCGTCCGGTCAGGCCGCCGGGGAACATGACTTTCGAGTATTTCTTAAAAACAGACTGGAGTTTGGCTTGCACGATAAAGCCGACGATGCCGATGGCGATAATCAGCAGAAACTCCGCATTCATGGGTCCGATCATGGTTTTTCGATGTTTTTGGGGAAAGACGAAACCGCTCGTCGTTCCGTTTCATTTATTCAGTTTTTTTATAAACGCTGCGAGGCCGTCTCTTATTGCTTTGCCGCGACGGGTTTGCGGCAGGTCAGGTAAGCGTTGGCCTGCCGGGCCGGCATGACTTCGATGTCGTTGATGTTGACATGGGCCGGGAGCGAGACGATCCACGCGACGATCCGCGCGATGTCGTCGCCCGTGAGCGGTTCGATGCCCCGATAGACTTCGCGGGCCCGCTCGCGGTCGCCGTGGAATCGGACGGTCGAGAACTCGGTGTCGACCATGCCGGGCCGTATCTCGGTCACTTTGATCCCGTGGCTCAGCAGATCCATCCGCATGCCTTGAGAGAGCGCATGCACGGCATGTTTCGACGCGCAGTAGACGGCTCCGTTCTCATAGGGCTGCGTGCCGGCGATCGAGCCGATGTTGACGATATGGCCCCCTTGCCCGTTCTCGATCATCATCCGCGAGACGGCGCGCGTGACGTAGAGCAGACCCTTGACGTTCGTGTCAATCATCTTGTCCCAGTCCATCGGGTCGCCCTCGTCGATGTGCTCGAACCCGGAAGCCAGTCCGGCATTGTTGACCAGTACGTCGATCGTGCGGAAATGGCCGGGCAGCGCGTCGATCGCGCTCTCGGTCTGGAAACGGTCGCGCACGTCGAATCCGAGGACCAGCGCCTTGACGCCGAATTCCTTTTCCAAGCGGTCGTTGAGGGCTTGCAGCCGGTCCGTCCGACGACCGGTGATGACCAGATCGTAACCCAGTTCGGCCAGCGCCCGTGCGGTGGCGGCTCCTATGCCCGAGGAAGCTCCCGTGATAAATGCCGTTTTGCTCATGTGCCAGTGCGTTTCGTTCTCCGTCCGGGGGGGCATCGGCGCCCCGAGCCGCCGATGCGGGGGAAACCTCGACGGTTCGAGTGCAAAAATAGGAAATTTTGCGTTACTTTGCATTTTGCATGCCGAATACTTTAAAACCGACGGCCCGATGGGCAGACTGAATCTCGAATACTTTCTGGCGAAGCGGATAGCTTCCGTTTCGTCCGGCCGCCGAAACAACGTAATGGTGCGGGTCGCCACGCTGAGCGTCGCCATCGGCGTCGCGGTGATGATCGTCTCGCTGGCCGTCATATTCGGATTCAAGCGCGAGATAACCGCCAAGCTGTCGGGTTTCGGGGCCCATGTGCAGATCGCCAGTCTGGACGGCAACGCGTCGTCCTATGAGACGGAGCCCGTCAGCCGCGATCAGCCGTTCGCGGACTATTTGCGCGGAATCCCCCGCTTCGAGAGTTTCAACCCTTATGCCGTGAAAGGCGGCATCCTGCGTGGCGAAGAGGCGATGCAGGGGATCGTGCTCAAAGGGGTCGATTCGACCTACGATTGGACGCCGATGCGGAGGAGCCTCGTCGCCGGCAGGCTGCCCGACGTGAGCGACACGGTCCGCCATAAGGAAGTGCTGCTCTCGCGTGCGGTGGCCGACCGGATGGAGGCGGACGTGGGCGATCCGATCGAGATGCTTTTCGTGCAGAATCCCCCGCGCCGCGACCGATTCCGCGTCAGCGGAATCTACGACACGGGTTTCGGCGAATTGGACCGGGTGCTGGCGCTGACCGACCTGCGCAACGTGCAGCGTATAGCCTCGCCCGACAACGGGCTGATTTCGGGATACGAGATTATGGCTGCGCGGGGTGTGGATGCCGCGGATGTGGCCGCAGCGGCCGAGCAGGCCATCGAGACGGCCTTCTATGCGGGTGACGAGAGTGTCGGCTCGGCCGCTGCCGTCACGCTGAGGGAGCGTTACCCCGTAGTCTTCGACTGGCTGAAGACCCACGACGTCAACGCACGCGTGATTCTGGCGGTGATGATGGCCGTCGTGTTGTTCAACATGGCCTCGGCGATGCTGATCATGGTGCTCGACCGCACGGGTATGATCGGAGTGCTGAAGGCTATGGGTATGCGCAACGGCGCCGTGCGGCGCGTCTTCCTCTACCGTGCGGCTATGCTCTTCGTGCGCGGCGCCGCGTGGGGCAATGCCGTGGGGCTGGCTATCGTGGGACTGCAGGCGTGGCTGCACCCCGTGCGGCTCGACCCCGAAGGGTATATGCTCTCGGTGCTGCCCGTACGTGTGGAGGTGTGGTGGGTCGTGGCTCTCAACGTGGGGGCCGTGGCCGTGACGGTGGCGGTGATGACGCTGCCGTCGATGATCGTGGCGCGCATAAGCCCCGAACAGACACTCAAATACCGCCAGTAGCGGCGGCCGTCATGTACGGCAATAAGGGACAGGAGGCAACAAGGAAACGAAGAAAATTATACTACCGTAAAGATATGAAACCATACAATACGCCCAATGCGGGCAAGAAGGAGGAGGTCAAACGCATGTTCGACAACATAGCGCCGACGTACGACCGCCTGAACCACATACTCTCGCTGTCGATCGACCGTGTGTGGCGTCGGCGTGTGATGCGTATTGTCCGGCGTGCGCACCCGCGTCAGATACTCGATCTGGCCACGGGTACGGGAGATCTGGCCATCCTCATGGCCAAGCGTATTCCGCAGGCGCAGGTGATGGGTGTGGATCTGTCGGAGAAGATGCTGGCGGAGGCGTCGGAGAAGGTGCGGCGGCAGGGTCTGGACGACCATGTGGTGTTGTATCAGGGCGATGCCGAGCGGCTCGATCTGGGTGACGGCGCGGTGGATGTCGTGACCGTAGCCTTCGGCGTGCGCAACTTCGGCAACATGGAGGCGGGGCTGTCGGAGGCGCTGCGTGTGCTGCGCGGCGGGGGCCGGCTTGTGGTGCTGGAGTTCTCGACGCCGCGCAATCGGTTTGTGCGGTGGGCCTATTCGCTCTATTCGGACAAGATACTGCGCCCGCTCGGGGGTATGGTCTCGCACGACAAGCAGGCTTACGGCTACCTGCCTGCCTCGATCGAGGAGTTCCCCTCGCCCGAGAGGTTTCTGGAGATCATGCGGGGTGTTGGATTTACGGATTGCCGCCGCCGTTCGCTCTGTCTGGGCATAGCACAGATATATATCGGCAAGAAGGCATAGATGAAGATGTTACGTATATTTATCATGGTTGCGGCGGCGCTGTTGGCGGCCGCCTGCGGCGGGGAGCGGCAGCTTCCCTCGGTTGTCGGCATCGAGGTCGTGTCGACGGAGTGGCCCATGCCCTCGGGGGTGGCCGCGGCGGATGCCGGGGACTCATCGGCGGCGTGGCCGTCGGGTGTGACGGTGCGGCTTACGATAGATAACCCTGCGGGCAGCGTTGTGCTGCGCGAAGGGCGTCTGCGCGTGACGTGCGGCGGGGGCCGTTCGGCGGTGCTGGTACTGGGGGAGCGTGTACGCATACCCGACCGCGGCATGTGGCGCGTGGAGGTCCCGCTGCGTCTGAGGGTCGCGCGCAATGCCTCGGCGTTGTCGCTGCGTGCGGCCATCGAGCGGCGCGATGCCGCGGCAATATCGCTCGACTGGGAGCTGGCCGTACGTCGCGGCGCATGGCGCGGCCGTGTGAGTGACGGGCCCGCAACGCTGGAGCAGATATTCCGTCCGGAGGATATGGAGCGCCTGTGGAATGTGCTCGACAGGGTTTCGGGCGCGGATACGGAGAGGATAAACAAGTAAAAATATAATAACGCGATGAGAAGATTTTTGATGATTATGGCCTCGGCTGCATGCATACTCTGCGCATACGGTGCGCGCGGTCAGGAGATCGCGGCGTTGCAGCGCCGTATGGCTTCGGGGCATGATGCCGTGCGCGTGACCGAGACGGCAGATGCCGCCGCGGCGGTGCGGGCCGTGGAGCAGCGTACGAAGAGTACCAAGGTGAACGGTTATACGATCGTGATACTGTTCGACAACACGCAGCAGGCGCGCGAGAATGCCGTCAAGGCCAAGGAGACCTTCGAGGAGAACTTCAAGGGTGTGAATATCGACGTTACGTACGAGAATCCGTGGTTTACGGTGTCGGTAGGGCGTTACCTCACGATGGAGGAGGCGATAATCGAGCTGGGACGCATACGTTCGGTCTTCCCGAAGGCCTTCCCGCGCAGCGCCGAGATGGACATTGCGGACTTTATCATAGACCCCGAGGCTGAGGCTGCGGCCGCGGAGAGTACAGCCGCGACGGCAAATGCGGCAAATGCGGCAACCGTGGCAAAGGAGGAGTAGGAGGATATGGAGTTCGAAAGATACCGCTCGATATATCCGCACGGGGAGCTTATGCGCCGGCTTGCGGATATACGCCACGTGGCGCTCGACATGGACGGCACGATATATATGGGCATGTCGCTGTTCCCCTGCACGAATCCCTTCCTTGAGGGGCTTTCGCGGATCGGGGTGACGCATTCGTTCCTTACGAACAACCCCTCGAAGTCGATCGACGACTACCTGCACAAGCTTTCGCATCTGGGTGTTGCGGCCACGCGCGAGCAGATGTACACCACGGCGCTGGCCACCATCGACTACATACACACGCGGTGGCCCGAGGCGCGGCGGTTGTTTTTGCTGGGGACGCCGAGCATGGTGTCGGAGTTCGAGCGTGCGGGTTTCGTCTCGACGGCGGACGATCCGGACGACGTGCCGGATGTCGTTGTGGCGGCCTTCGACATGACGCTCACCTATTCGCGTCTGTGCCGTGCGGCGTGGTGGGTGTCGCAGGGCCTGCCATACGTCGCGACCAACCCCGACCGCGTATGTCCTACGGACGAGCGTGTCGTGTTGGTCGACTGCGGATCGATATGCAAGTGTCTGGAGCATGCGACGGGACGGCGTCCCGATATAACGCTGGGCAAGCCCGACCCCAATATGCTGGCGGGCATAGAGCGCCGCTGCGGCCTGCGGCCCGACCAGATCATCATGACGGGCGACCGTATATATACCGATATCGAGATGGCGCATAACGCCGGCGCGTTCGGCGTGCTGACCCTTTCTGGCGAGACGACTCTGGAGGTGGCGGATGCGGCGCCGCGCCAGCCCGACCTTATAGTCGAGAATATCGGTGTTCTGGGCGAGCTGCTGCGCGAGGCGCACGGCCTGAAGTAGACCGGTGAGGGAGTGTGTTGCAAACTGTCTAAAACCAAATGGAGAGATGAAACGAGGTTTTGTTGCGGTGGCGGCCGTTGTTGCGGCTGTGATGTCATGGATGCCGCGTGCGGAGGCGGCGGAGCCTGCCGATGGCGGGCTACGTACGGCGCGGGCGTGGGACTTTCTGAACTCGATCGGGGTCTGCCTCCACATACAGCACGGTGACGATGCTGCGCGCATAGCCCCTCTGCTGCGATATACGGGCGTGCGTAATGTACGCGACGCGGCCGACGGCAACTACGACATGTCGGGCCTGCTGCTTGTTCACCGAGAGGCGGGCGTAGGGGTTGTCTTCGGCCCGGGCAGCGGCGCACGTGACGGATGTGTGGAGTCGACGCTGCGGGCGGCGCGCGAGCTGCACGAGGCGGGGGCTCTGGTTGCCATCGAGGGGCCGAACGAACCCAACAATTTCGGCGGCGTGACCTATGGAGGCGAGGCGGGCACATCGAACTCCTGAGCGAAAATACAGGGCGGACGCGAGCTGTCGTGGCTTCCCGTGGCGCGCATGCAGCGCGACCTCTATGCCGCGGTGAAGGCCGATGCCGACCTCAGGCAATATCCCGTATACAGTTCGAGCGAGATGGGGGCGCAGAGCGACAATTGCGGCCTGCAGTTTCTGGAGATACCGGAGGGTGCGGGGACGCTGATGCCTGCGGGCACACGCTATGCCGACTACGCCAACTGCCATAACTACATGTACCATCCGAGCTGGCCGGGGGCGCCGCACGACAATCAGGTGTGGAACGCTGCGGACCCGACGCCCGAATGCCATGCGGACGGTCTCTACGGCAACTTCGGCCGTACGTGGCGTCGCGGCTTCGAGGGCTACGCGCAGGCGCAACTCGACACGCTGCCGCGCGTGACGACCGAGACGGGCGTGCGCGTGGGTGACTGCGACGGCGCCATTACGGAGAGCGTGCAGGCGCACAACTACATGAATGTCTACCTTGCGCAGTTTGCGCGCGGCTGGGCCAAGACCTTCATCTACGAGTTCATCGACGACGGCGACGGCCGCTTCGGTTTCTACGGCTCGGACTATACGACCAAACGCATGGCTGCCGACTGCCTGCACAACCTGACGACGATCCTTCACGACGAGGCGCCGGCGCGGCGGCTGCCCCGCTTCGATTACGCCATCGAGCCGCAGCCTGCGACGGTGCATGACCTGCTGCTGGTGAAGGACGACGGCTCGCTGTGGCTCGTCGTATGGGGCGAGCGTGTCGAGGGTGAGGATACGGTGACGGTACGTCTGCCGCGCCGCATGCGCCGCATCGCGGTCTATGATCCCATCGAGGGCGTGGAGCCGCTGCAGCGGCTGGAACGTACGGACGAGGTGCGGCTTACGGTGAGCGACGGCCCCCTTATCGTCGAATTGCGGTAGGAGGTCTCTCTTGAGAATAAGGTTAATTAAAAAAAGTACGATCAATATGAAAATGTTCGATTTGGGGCTTGGGGGCGTGCGGCGTCTCCTTGTCGCGGCGGCCGTGACGGCGGCGGTTGCCGGATGTGTGCGATACGATGTGGCCATACCTCTGGACCGCTTCCGCAATGTTGCGGGCGGTGCGGTGCGCGGCAGTGAGATAACGGTCTCGGCAGGGGAGACATGGCTTGCCGAGGGCGAGTACGGCAGCTTCATGCTCAAGGGTCAGGCCTTCACCTCGCCCGGGGCCGAGGCGGCTCTGGCGTTCCATACCGACGGCACGAAGGGCGGATATGAGGTCCTGTTCCGCAACGGCGCCATCGACGGCACGCGCAAGAGCGGGTCGCTGGCGGCGGTGCGCGACCTCTACCGTTCGCTTGCCGAGGACGGCAAGTGGTTCGACTTCGAGGTGGCGGTGCGCGGACGCAACATCACGGTCTCGATCGCGGGCACGGAGGTGGTGTGCTACACGGAGCCCGACGAACCGTACCGTACGGACGAATATGCCGACCGACGTCTGGGATACGGTATGTTTGCGCTGCGGGGTGTTGCGGGGAGCGTCACCTTCCGCGACATGAGTGTTGTGCGGCTGCGCGATACGGTCCGCAACGAGGCCGATACGATGGCCGTTGTCGACGAGCGTACGGACGGCATCATACGCCTGCAGCAGCAGGGCTTCCCCGTCATCGACTACCACGTACACCTTAAGGGGGGCCTGACGAAGGAGATGGCACACGCCATGTCGATGAACTACGGCATCAACTACGGCGTTGCGCCCAATGCGGGCGAGGGCGGCGTGGGCCGCATGCTTGCCGACGATGAGGAGGTGTACGAGTATTTCGAAGAGGTACGCGACATGCCCTTCCTGCGAGGTGTGCAGGGCGAGGGCCGCAAGTGGACGGAGACCTTCTCGCAGGAGGCTCTGGGAGTCTTCGACTACCTGTTCACCGACGCCATGACCATCGTCGACCACAAGGGTCGCCTCTCGCGCATATACCGTCCCGAGGAGGTGCACTACGACGGCATCACGCGCGAGCAGTATATGGACCATCTTGTCGACCAGACGGTCAAGATCCTCACCAACGAGCCTGCCGACATCTACGCCAACCCGACGTATATCCCCGAGGATATGCAGGCCGACTATGACCGTTACTGGACGACGGAGCGTGTGGACCGCGTTCTGGAGGTGCTGCGCCGCTACAACATAGCGCTGGAGATCAACGCCCGCTACCGTATCCCGAGTTTCGACATCATCCGCCGCGCAAAGGATATGGGCATAAAGTTCACCTTCGGCACCAATAACGTCGATGCCGACTTCGGGCGTCTGGAGTATTGCGTCGAGGCGGTTCGCGAGTGCGGCCTGACGGTGGAGGACATGTGGTTCCCGTCGATGAGCGTACGCCGCTCGCGCCCCGTGGTCATATACAACAAGTGGTAGCGTAACGTCATCCCGCTGGTATCTGGTGGCGTCACACCTCGGGTGCGGCGCCGCCGTGTTTTACCTGTTTATACGAGCGTCCGGATATTCTTCTCTTTTCTTCTCGGCGGGGCGGCGGTACGGGATATGCTTTGACGTTGTGTCATGCGGCTGACGCCCTGTCAGACCGGGATGACACTCTGGCGGTTGCCTGCCCTCCGCAGGCGGACGCGGGCTTTGGCCGTCGGGTTGCTTTTTATGGCCGGATGTTCGGCACGGGTATGCGCTGACAGGCGGGGCGTCGGGCGGTGGCTCGGGCGGGCACACTATTTGCAGCGTACGGGGGCGATAACAGTTATTTCAAACCTTAAAAACGGATCATTATGAGTGATTTGGTTGAGCAGATGCGCGGTGCCGTACGGCATTGGTGGACGTCGCTTGTAATCGGCCTTCTGGCCGTAATTCTCGGAGTGTGGTGCTTCTTCACGCCGATGTCGACGCTCGGCGCGCTGACCATGCTCTTCATCGTGGCCTTCTTCGCGAGCGGTATCTTCGAGGTGGTCTTCGCCGTGGCCAACCGTCACATGCACGGCTGGGGCTGGACTCTCAGCGGCGGTATCGTCGACCTGCTGTTGGGCTTTATGCTTGCCGCAAGCCCCGCTCCCGTCGCTACGGCCGTGCTGATATATTTCGTGGGCTTCTGGATCATGCTGCGCTCGCTTTGGGCAATAGGCGGGGCATCGGAGCTCGGCTCGCTCGGTGTGCGCGGCTGGGGCTGGCTGCTGGCGATGGCCATCATCGGATTCATCTTCTCGGTGGTATTCATCTTCAGCTCGCCGATCTTCGGCGGCGCCTTCGTCGTGGCATTCTTCTCGACGGCGATGATCATATACGGAGTGTTCCGTATATGGCTCAGCTTTAAGCTCAGGGCCTTGAAGCGGGCAATGATGTCGGAATAGCGGCGGCACGCATACTCCACTTCGATATGCGTCAGGCACCGATACGGGCGGGCAGTTCCCTTCACGGGGGCGGCCCGCCTTTATGTTGTGTGCGCGGCGGGATTTTCAGGATCGAAAAATTTGGCGGTACCGACATTTATCCATACCTTTGATTAGGATAAGATTAAGACAAGAGGGTGCGCCCTGCGTCGGGTTTGACAGCAGGGGCATGATATCCCCGAACCGTTATGTACACCTTTGACCACGCGCTCTTCCTTACGCTCAACTTCGACGGCGGCCCCGTCATGGACCGCATCATGGTGCTCTGCTCGACGCCGGCGGCGTGGGCGTGGCTCTATGTGGTGATGCTGTGGCTTGTGTGGCGTCGGGACGGGTGGCGGGCGCTGCTGCTCTTTGCGGTGACGGCGGGCGCGGCTCTCGGCCTTGCCGACATGGTGGCCGGCATATTCAAGCATGCGGGTCTGCTGGGGTCGCTGTGGCCGTCATTCCCGGCACGGCTGCGGCCCATGCACACACCCTCGCTCGAGGGCCTTGTCCATACGGTGCGCGAGGGGGGCCTCTACGGTACGGTCTCGGCACACGCCGCCACGATGACGGCGCTATGCGTGACGGCTTTGCCGGCGGTGCGGAGACGGTGGTTTTCCGTGCTGATGATTGCGGTTACGGTCGTGATATGCTACTCGCGCATATATCTTGCCTATCATTTCCCTGTCGATATCGTGCTGGGTGTAGTCGTGGGTCTCGTGTCGGGCGCGGCGGCACGGTGTGCGGCGCAGGCCGTACGGCGGCGTCTCTGCCGTGCGTAGCAGGGGGGCCGAATGTCGTCCGAAGGTGTGAAACCTCGAAAAATCTGCTTTTTTTTGACAATATGGTCATGCGAAGTTGCGACTTTTTGCGGAAAAAGTTGTTTTTCTGTCGATTATTAACTAAATTTGAAAAGTTTGATTTATAACGGATAGAAAATGGAAGAGTTTGTAGCCCGACCGGCCGTCACGACCGTGGATGCTCCGCCTGTTGTCGAAGCGCGTTTCATGCGCAATATCGAACGTCTGACCGATGCGGAGATCATGCCCGTCATGCGCGACTGGCTTGTCAGCTGTCCCATCGCCTGCGTCGACTGGCCCGAATATCCCTATGCACCGAAGGTGTCGTTCCGCGTGGCACATTCGGACGAATGTCTGGCCGTGATGTTCGAGGTCGAGGAGGAGCATGTGCGCGCCGTGACCACCGAGGATAACGGTCCCGTGTGGGAGGACAGCTGCGTGGAGTTCTTCGTGGCCAACCCCGTGGGGGGCGGTTACTTCAACTTCGAGATCAACTGTATAGGCACCGCCCTTGCGGCGCACAGATATTCGCGCAGCGACGCCCGGCACTTCGACGAGGCGCGCATGTCGCGCATACGGCGCATAACGTCGCTGCCGCACGCCTCGATCGATGTGCGGGGCGAGGGCCAGCGTTGGTGGCTCGTGGAGGTCATACCCTTCGAACTGCTGGGTCTGGGCGAGGCTCCGCGGCGGCTCAAGGCCAACTTCTACAAGTGCGGAGACAAGTGCGCGCGGCCCCACTTCCTGAGCTGGGCGCCCGTACGCACGCCGCAGCCCGACTTCCACCGTCCCGAATTTTTCGGGGAGATAGTGCTGCTCTGACCGCGGCGGCCGTGCGGCATAGTATCCATATATACCCATTCGAATAATAAAAACCTGAATAGAACCATGACCAACGAGAAACTTTTATCCATTGCCGAGCGTTTTGCCCTTGAGGGTGAGATCGCTACGGTGAAGCCGCTGGGCGAGGGCTTCATCAACGACACCTTCATCGTCCGCACTGCGGGCGACGCCCCCGACTATATTCTTCAGCGCAAGAACCATCAGGTCTTTCCCGACGTGCCCGGCATGATGGACAACATCATGGCGGTGACGACGCACATCAAGGCGAAGGTTGCTGATCCGCTGCGCGAGACGCTCACGGTGATACCCGCACGCGACGGCCGTCTCTACGTGGAGGATGAGGGCAACTTCTGGGCCGTGTGCCTCTTCATTCCCGACACGCTGAGCTACGACCGTGCCGACTCGCCCGAGCTGGCATATCAGGGAGGCGTGGGCATAGGACGCTTTCAGGCGCTGCTGGCGGACTTCGACAAGCCGCTGAACGAGACCATCAAGGGCTTCCACAACATACGCTGGCGCTTCAAGCAGTGGGACGAGACCCTCGCGGCCGACCCTGCGGGACGTGCCGCCTCACTCAAGGAGGAGATAGGTTGGATCGAGGCGCGCCGCGGCGAGATGCTCGACTTCTGGTCGCTTGTGGAGAACGGCACAATCCCTACGCACGTTACGCATAACGATACCAAGATCAGCAATATCCTCTTCGACAAGCCTACGGGCAAGGTGCTCTGCGCGATCGACCTCGATACGGTTATGAGCTCGACGTCGCTCAACGACTTCGGCGACGCGATCCGCTCGTATGCCAATACGGGTGCGGAGGATGACCGCAACTTGGACAACGTTGGCCTGAGCATCGAGATGTTCCGCGCCTATGCCGACGGTTACCTGTCGCAGCAGCGCGCCACGATGACGCAGAGCGAACTCGACTGGCTGGCCTTCTCGGCACGTTACATCACCTTCGAGCAGGTGCTGCGCTTCCTGATGGACTATATCGACGGCGACAAATATTACAAGACCGCCTACGCCGACCACAACCTTGTTCGTACGCACGCCCAGTACAAGCTCCTGTGCAGCATGGAGCAGCAGTACGACCGGATGTGTGCCATAATCAAGGAGCTGGCCCGATAGGGGCGTGAGCGTGAGACCGATATTCTTCTGTGTTGGGGGGGGGTAATGGGAAATCCCGTTCCGGATGAAGTTTGTCGGATAAGATTATTCTTTACAATACGGGTGTCGGGAAGATTCATTCCGTTTGAATGAGTCTTCCCGACATCATTTTATGGGAACATGCAGTATCCTGCATGCGGGAGGGGGCTACTTGTGCTTGTCCGAAGAGATTACATCTGGCGGCGGTTTGCGCCTATGAGATAGAGGAATGCGACCACGGCGCAGACCATCAGGCTGAGCGACATGCGGCGCGTGAGGAAGAAGCAGATCATGTAGACGATTGCGAGCCCGACGGCGAGTGTCGCCATCGAGAAACGCTCGTAACGGCGGTATTTTCGCGGGCGGCCGTTGTATCCGTCATCCGAGATGGAGAACTGCACCAAGCCGCGTTCGTGTCGCCGCTCGCCCGTGTAGTAGACCGATGCCAGAAAGTGCTGGCCGCTGGGGCCGCTGGCGTCATAGAGCGTATGCGGGCCCGTAGGGCGCCCCTCGTGCCACATGCCCGCCTGCATGACCCACCGCTTGGGACCGATCGTGTTGCAGGTGTAGACGCCGAATCCGTGGCGCAACCCCTCCTCGTCCACCTCGCCGATATAGTAACCCTCGTCGTCGACAATGAACTGCAACGCCTCACGCCTCGGGGCCAAGGCGTCGAAGTTGTCGGTGAGGATACGTTTGTGGTCACGGTCGAGCCACCGGCCCCACGTGCGCAGCTTGCGCCGCACGAGGGCATCGTACCACTCCATCTCCTCGATGGCCGCCTCGCGGTCCGAGGGCTGCTGGCGGGGTGTGTTGCGTTTGAGCATGACGGTGGGGGTTCCTTATGTTACGGTCTGGGGTCAGCGCACCTGCTCGAAGGGGTGCTCGGCGCTGCCGGTCCAGCGGTAGAGGCGTATCCTGCTGCCCTGACGTTTGTTCTCGACATAGTGGTGCGATATGTAGAAATATCCGTCGCCGAGGGCGCAGAGGCCTGTCGAACCGTAGGGGAAGTGCCAGCCGCGTATGCCCGTAGCCTTGTCCTCGACGCCCGTATCCGACAGCGGCAGCACATTCTCGCGCCCGACATACGGGACGCCGCGCAGGGCGCTCTTTACGGGACGCGACGCCGCATCGACGGCGAAGAGCGTATAGTTGGGGTATTGCGGTTTCTGACCGTAGTAGACGGCCATATACCAGCGTTTGGTGGCGTCGTCATAGCAGAGGTTCTGCACACCGTAGGCCGTGTTGCCGGTGAAGACGAAGTAACGGCCGTCGGGATGCTCGGGTCCGTTGCGGTGCATGGCGCTCTGGCTCAGGGGAGCCTCGTAGCGGCGCCAGCGGCGCGTGTCGTATTGCAGAAGCACCTGATAGTCGTTGTCTGTTCGGGTGGTGTCGTCATAGATGCCGTAGCTGAGGGTCAGATAGCGGTGGCCGCCCGTGCGGCCGAAGCGCGGCCCGAATGTGATGCCGTCGAAGCCGCTGCACCCGAAGCGGTGCTGCCGCTCCCCCTGCTCGGTCCGGACGGTGGCCGTGTAGTCGCGCAGAATGTCGCCTATGAATACTGCGGTCATGACGCCGTCATGCTCGGCACTCATGTCCGTGCGGGTGATGCGGTCGACATCGAATATGGCGATATAGAAACCATCGTTTATCTCCCCATCGTGGCCGCTCGCGGCGAGGATGCCGCGGCCGATGGCGTCGTTCTTGTATTCGAGCGAGCCGTAGACACGGCCGTCCTCGGCGTTGAAGGTGAGGCTGCCGAGGTGTCCCACGAGTCCCGTGACCGTGCCCACGACGCGGCCCTGCATGTCGGCCTTGACCAACATCGTCGTATAGGAGTAGTATATGTACCGGTGTTCGGTGTCGACGGCTATGCCCTGAATATGTCCCGTGGGGAATGTTCCCGAGTCGATAAGCCGCGGAAGCTGTGCCGGAGGTACGGGTTCGGCTGCGGCGGCCGGCAGTGCGAGAAATGTGAATAGTGTTACGGCCATTGCGGCTGCGGCGCGGAGAAGGTTTCGGTTCATCATAGGTAAGAATGTAGTTTTTGCAGCCCCCAAGATAGTGATTTTTTGCCGAACGGCCATGGCTTTGCCTCTCCAATGGGCCTCGGCATGCGGCTGTGCGCCGTATATGGTCGTGGCTGTATGCAAACGTACGCGGGACACTCCTCTATGTGAAGTGTCCCGCGTACGCCCCGCCCCTGTCGGGACGGCATGCTTCGGGGCCGCTGGCCGCGGCCTCGGGGATGCGTATCGTTACTGTATGCCGAGCTTGGCCTTGACCTCGGCGCTGATGTCCGTCGTGGCGGCCTCGTCAATGTATGCGAGCGATCCGGTCGCCATGTCGAAGACAACGATATAGCCTCCGGCCTGCGCTACCTCTTTGATGGCATCGACACACTTCTGCTGTATGGGCTGCAGAAGCTCCATCTGCTTCTTCTGCATGTCGCTGCTTGCCATCTGCTGGAACTCCTGATAACGGGTCTGGAGGTCGTTGAGTTCCTTCTCCTTGAGTTGACGCATGGCGTCACCGAGCGTATCGGCACTCTGCTGGAACTCCTGCAGTTTGGTGTTGAACTCCACGCCTATGGTCTCAAGCTGCGCGTCGAGATCCTTGGCATAGGCCTGTATCTGCGTCTGCGCCTCCTTGAACTCGTTCATGCTGGTTACGATCTCCTGAGAGTTGATGCGGCCGAACTTCTGTGCGAAGAGCGATGTCGAGATCATCGTACATACAACCACAAGGGTTAGTTTCAATGCTTTTTTCATGGTTTTCTTACGTGTGTAATTTTATGTTCTGTTTTCTGTTGCATGCGTCCTTGTTGCAGCGCCGTCATGGTGCATTTCTGCCGCGCTGTCGCAGTGCTATTGCTGCGCCGCCGTTGCGGGGGCCGTCGTAGCCGTCGTATCCGTCGTAGCCGGAGCCGTTGCCGCAGGTGCCTTCAGCATGTCGATTATATCCTGCGTGTGGTCCACATCGGGCGAGTAGTAGAGCATCGTGGCATTCTGCGCGATGTCGACTACCATGTCGATGTCGTGTTGCTTGGCGTAGGTCTCGATAGCGCCGAAGACCTGCTTCTGTATGGGCTGTATAAGCTCGATACGGCGTTTCATGAGCGTGCCGTCGGTGCCGAAGATCGACTCCTGAAAATCGGTTGCCTCCTTCTCCATCTTGAGGATGTTCTCCTCGTTTGCCTGCTGCGAGGCCTGCGAGAGGGTCGACTTGCGCTGCATGTAGGCGTTGTAGAGATCCTCCACGGCCTTGAACTTCTCGTCTACATCCTTCTGGTACTGCTCGGCCATCTGGTCAAGTTGCTTGAGGGCCTCGTTGTATGCGTCTATCGATTTGAATATCTTTTCGCTGTTCACCACGGCGGTATTCTGTGCGGCGGCGAATCCCACGGCCGACAGTGCAAATGCCAAGATCAATGTTAATCGTTTCATAATAACTCGGTTTTATGTGGCACTAACTTACAAATGTATGAATTTATTTTCAAATATTCTGCCAATCATGTCAGAATGTTTGACCCATGGTGAAGTGGAACTGGCTTCCGCTGCGGCGCGTCGAGCCCGCGGGGGCGTCGAATCCCCAACCCCAGTCCAGACCCAACAGTCCGACGATCGGGAGATAAATTCTGACGCCGAGACCTGCCGAACGCTTGATCCTGAAGGGCGAGAAATCCTTCCACGAACTGTAACCGTTACCGCCCTCGAGGAATCCGAGTACGTAGATCTGCGACGACTCCTTCAATATAACGGGATAACGCAGCTCCATAGTATATTTGTTGTAGCCTATCGAGTAATCGCTTGTGGGGTCGAGGGCACCGTTCTCGTAACCGCGCAGGCGGATGATGTCCACACCGTAGATCGTATATCCGCTCATACCGTCGCCTCCGACCTCGAAACGCTCGAAGGGCGAGACCTTGTTTTTGTTGTAGTGGCCGAGGAATCCCATCTCGGCGGCGGCCATCAGGACGAACTTGTTGTTACGCGATATGGGGAGGAACCAGCGGGCGTTGAACTGCCAGCGGTGGTACTCGATCCACTTGTAACGGGTTCTGTCGGGCATGCTCGAATCCGAGTAGTCGCGGCCGTCCCAGAGCGAGTATGGGGGCGTGAGTGTGAGCACGGCCGAGAACTCCGATCCCGAACGGGGGTAGATCGGCTGGTCGACGGTCGAACGCGACAGCGCAACCTTGAACGAGAGCTCGTTTGCCACGCCGTTGCTCATGATGAAGTAGTTCCAGTTCTTGAGGCTGTAACGCGTATATTGCGCCTCGAGATAGAGCGAGAAGTTGGGGTCGGGCCACTTGAGTCGCTTGCCGAGGCCCGCGGCCAGACCGAACGAACGGAAATACATCGTGGCCGACTGCCATACGTAGTATGCGTTGTTCTGCTCCGACCAGTGTCCCGATACGGTGAGTGAGTTGGGCTTGTGTCCGCCCACCCACGGATCGGTGAAGCTGGCGGCGATGGCCTTGTAGTATGTACCGTTGGTCTGTCCCGAGATCGAGAACTTCTGGTTCTGTCCCATGGGGTATGGGGTCCACGTACCCTTCTTGAAGAGGTTTCGTGTCGAGAGGTTGTTGAGGGTTATGCCGACCGAGCCGACGAACGATCCCGATCCCCAACCTCCGGCGACGTTGAACTGGTCGCTGGCGGTCTCCACGAGCGGGAAGTTGACGTTCACCTTGTCGCTCGAGACGGGCTGTATGTCGGGCTGGAGCTGCTCGGCGTCGAAGTGTCCCATGCCCATCAGCATACGCAGCGTACGCATCAGCAGCGCGCGGTTGTACAACTCGCCCGGGAAGACGTAGAGCTCGCGGCGGATCACCTCGTCGTCGACGCGGTTGTTACCCGAGATGCCCACCTCGTTTACGGTGAAGGGCTTGCCCTCGAATACCTTGATCTCGAGGTCGATCGAGTCCTTGCCTACGACGATCTCCGAAGGCTCGATCTGCGACATGAGGTAACCGTTGTTCTGGTAGAGGTTTGCCACCGACATTCCCTCGGGATCCATCTCGCGGCCTATACCCAGACGCTTGTGCATCGACTTCTTGTCGTATGTATCGCCGGACTTGACGCCGAAGATCTGTTGCAGTTCCTCGGTGGGGTAGATCGAGTTGCCGATCCACTTGATGTTGCGGATGTAGAACTTGTCACCCTCCGAGAGGTCGATATGTATGCCTATGCGCTCGGGGTTGATGGCGTAGACCGAGTCCGAGAGGATCGTGGCGTTGCGGTAGCCCTGCGAGTTGTAGAAGTCGATAAGCAGGTTCTTGTCCTCCTTGTAGTCCTCCTCGTTGAGCTTGGTGTTCTGGAAGAAGTTGATGCTCTTCTGGTGGGTCTTCTTGAACGTGCGGCGCAGGCGGCGCTCCTTGAACTGGGTGTTGCCGCTGAAGGTGATGCTCCCCACGCGCACCTTCTCGTTGCGGTCGATGCGGAAGGTGACGTTGACCATGTTCTGACGTATGGAGTCGTTCTCGATGCGGGTCGAGACATCCACATTGCGGAATCCTTTCGATATGAAGTGCTTCTTGATGAGCTTCTCGTTCTTGTCGATGACGTAGTCCGAGAGTTCGGTTCCGGCCTTGAGCTTGAGCTCGTCCATAAGGTCCTTCTGCTTGCTGCGGCCTATGTGCTCGCCCTCGAAAGACCAGCTGCGCACGCGCGGCCTCTCCTGAAGGAAGACATTGAGGTCGATGCTGTCGCCCTCGATCTCGGCACCGATCTCCACGTCGGAGAAGTAACGCTGGTTCCACAGACGCGTTATGGCGTCCGATATGAAGGTGCTGGGCAGATAGAGCGAATCGCCCGGCATGAGGCCCGACGTCGACAGAAGCAGGTTCTTGTCGCGGAAGCGGACGCCGTAGACGTTCACCTTGCGGATATAGTAGAGATGGGGCTCGGCTTCGGCGCTCATTACCGGAGCGTTGCGGTCGAAGTGTGACCCGTCGTCCTCCTCCTCATCCTCGTCTTGCTGCTGCTTGTCGGCATTCTGCTCCTTGAGGCTCTGCTCTGCTTCGCGGTCTGTCTTGTCGACGCGAACCGTATCTTGAGTCTGGGCCGAAGCGAAGCCCGCCATGAGGAGGAGCGCCGCTACGACCGCAACAATTTGTTTGCCTGCGTATCTCATTTAATCAACAAAAAGTTTCTTTTTCCCTATCGGTTTAGTGTTATCTCTCTCTGTCGGGCCGTTCCGCTTGTCATCTCCGGGCGGATTCCCCCGCTTGTCGTCTTGTTATTTTCAGCCGGATTCCCAGCTTGTCATCTTGTTATTCTCAGCCGGAATCCCAGCTTGTTATCCTGTTATCCTCAGTGGGACCGTCCCTTTTATCTTCAGCCGGACACCCCTCTTTTTATCTTCAGCCGGACCGTTCCTCTTTTTATCTTCTTTCGGATCGGCCCTCGGGGTTACGGTTATTTCTGTTTGTCCTGCTCTTCCTGCTCATCTTGCTTGACCAGTCCGTAACGGCGGTCGCGGGCGGCATACTCCTGCATGGCCTTCTCGAATGCGGCCTTGTCGAAGTCGGGCCACAGCGTGTCGGTGAAGTAGAATTCGGCATAGGATGCCTGCCAGAGGAGGAAGTTGCTCAGACGGTACTCGCCGCTTGTGCGTATGACCAGATCGGGGTCGGGGATGCCGGCCGTGTAGAGCGCCTGCGAGAAGCTCTCTTCGGTGATGTCGTCGGGTGAGATCTCGCCTGCGGCGGCCATACGTGCCAGATTCCGTGCCGCGGCGGTTATTTCGCTGCGGGACGAGTAGTTGAGTGCGAGTATGAGATCCAAGCGGGTGCCGTCGGCGGTGCGGCTCTCGATGCGGTCGAGGGCCTCGAGCACCTCACCCGAGAAACGGCTCTTGTCGCCGAGGATACGCACGCGTACGCCCTGCTTTACGAGGGCGGGGGTCTCCATCTCCACCCCCTTGCATATAAGGTGCATGAGGGCCTCGACCTCCTGTTGGGGGCGGCCCCAGTTCTCGGTCGAGAAGGCATATACGGTGAGATAGCGGACGCCGTATTCGGTGGCGTTTATGACCGTGGCGCGCAGGGCGTCCACACCGGCTATGTGCCCCTCGTAGCGTTCCTTGCCGCGACGGCGGGCCCAGCGGCCGTTGCCATCCATTATTATGGCCACGTGCGTTGGTATTCGAGTCGTTTGGTTCATATAACCTGCAAATGTAGACAATTTTACTCGGAAAAGAAAGCTTTGTCGGGCTTTTTATCCGTGGCGCCGGCCGTGCGCGGGGGCATACGATCCCCACGGCGCGTGTCGGCGCGCCTAATTGCGGATGTCCACATCCCACATCATTTTACTATGTAACGTCTCGTAAAATGATATATTGTGCGGTACAGCCAATAAAATCCTCAGCTCGGCGCGGGCTATGGTGATGCTGTCGCCGTCGTCGAGCGGGTATGTGCGGTTGTCGACGGAGAGCTGTGCGGGGCCGCGGCGCGAGTGGAGCTGCAGCTCTATGCTGCTCGAATCGGGGATGACGACGGGGCGCATGCCGAAGTTGTGTGGCGCCAGCGGCGAGATGACGAAACATGCGCACGTGGGGGAGAGGATGGGGCCTCCGGCGCTGAGCGAGTAGGCTGTGGAGCCTGTGGGTGTTGCGACGATGACGCCGTCGCCGTTGTAGCTGGCGACGATCTGTGAGTCGACGCGCGCCACGACCTTTATCATCGAGGCCTCGAGACGCTGTACGGCCACCTCGTTGAGCGCCAGCAGGGGCCCTTCGACGCCGCGCACACCCTCGATGCGGAGCATCGTTCGCGGCTGCGTGAGCAGGCGTCCGCGCGCTATGTCGTCGAACAGGGCGTCGACGCCCTCGCGCGTGGCCGTGGTGAGGAAGCCGAGGTGCCCGAAGTTGATCCCCGCCACGGGAATCGACTTGTCGCTCAGGCGCTGTATGCCTTCGAGCAGGGTTCCGTCGCCGCCGTAGCACACCATGACGCTCTCGCGCGGCTGCGGGCCCGTGGTGTCGCGGTATATGTCGGCGGGGTCGATCACGCGGCCGAGCGTGTGGGCCACGATGCGGGCGAACTCCTCGTTTACGGCGAAAGTGAAGCCGTTGCGTTCGATGGCGCGGAAGACCTGCGCCATCTGCTGCGGACGGTGGTCTATCTGGTCCCGGGAAAAAAGTATGATTTTCATCCTCGCGTCGGAAAAAATGAGTAACTTTACCCCGCAAAGATAGCACATGAGGCGCTGCATAGCAAATTTATTTGCTGCCGGCCGTGCGGGGCATACTCCTTGAGGGAGTGGGCGTCGGCGGCGTCGGCGACGGCAGCCGCAAAAGGTTTTTTCGAGCCATGACAAAACTCAGCGTAAACATCAATAAGATCGCCGTCCTGCGCAACTCGCGCGGCGGCAATCTTCCCGACGTGGTACGTTCCGCTCTGGCCATAGAGCGGTTCGGGGCCGAGGGCATCACGGTGCATCCGCGCCCCGATGCCCGACATATACGTTATCAGGACGTGCGCGACCTTAAGGCCGCCATCTCCACCGAACTCAACATCGAGGGCAACCCGATCCCGTCGTTCGTGGATCTGGTGCTGGAGGTCGTGCCCGCGCAGGTTACGCTTGTGCCGGATGCCGCCGACGCCATCACCTCGAATGCGGGCTGGGATACGGTCCGCAACCGCGGGTTCCTGACCGATATCTGCGGCCGCTTCAACGAGGCGGGCATCCGCACCTCGATCTTCGTCAACCCCGTGAGCGAGATGGTCGAGGGTGCTGCGGCGTGCGGGGCGCGGCGTGTGGAGCTATATACTGAGGCCTACGCCGCAGGTTACGGCGCCGACCGCGAGGCTGCCATCGCCCCATACGTGGAGGCTGCCGAGACGGCGCGCCGCGTGGGTCTGGGTCTTAACGGCGGCCATGACCTCAATCTGGATAATCTGGCCTACTTTGCCGAGCGCATCCCGTGGTGCGACGAGGTGTCGATAGGCCATGCGCTTATATGCGACGCCCTGTGGTACGGCATGGAGAATACGGTGCGTCTCTACCGCCGCTGTCTGGGGCACTGACCTTCGAAACCTTTGACGCAAGCCGCTGCCGATGAACAACTCCTCGCCTCTGGACAAACCCCTCTTCCACCGCCTCTCGCGTATCGTCGACGCCATGGGTGTCGAGGCATACGTCGTGGGGGGCTACGTGCGCGACTACTATCTGCGGCGCCCCTCGACCGATGTGGATGTCGTGGTTGTGGGCGACGGCATCGCCGTGGCGGAGGCTCTGGGCCGCGAGGTGCATTCGCGCGTTGCCGTATTCCGACGTTTCGGGACGGCCATGGTGCGTGCCGGCGGCGTCGAGGTCGAGTTCGTGGGGGCGCGCAAGGAGTCCTATTCCCACGACTCGCGCAAACCCTCCGTCGAGGCGGGTACGCTGGAGGACGACCAGCGGCGCCGCGACTTTACCATCAACGCGCTGGCGTGGTCGCTCAACGGAGAGAGGTTCGGTGAGTTGGTGGATCCCTTCTACGGGATGGACGATCTTGAGGACTGCATCATCCGCACGCCGTGCGACCCCGACATAACCTTCTCGGACGATCCGCTGCGCATGATGCGGGCCGTGCGCTTCGCCACGCAGCTGGGATTCGACATCGAGGCCGAGACGTTCGAGGCCATCGAGCGCAACCGCCGCCGTATCGAGATCGTCTCTGGTGAGCGTATCATCACGGAGATCAACAAGATAATGCTCTCGCCCGTGCCGTCGATAGGCTTCGACCTGCTGGAGCGGACGGGACTTCTGGAGCTGATATTCCCCGAGCTGCACCGTCTGCGCGGTGTGGATCGCGTGGGGCAGCATGCACATAAGGACAACTTCCTCCACACGCTCAAGGTGCTGGACAACGTTGCGCGCCGCAGCGACGACCTGTGGCTGCGGTGGGCGGCGCTGCTGCACGACATAGCCAAGCCGCTGACCAAGGCCTACGACAAGCGTGTGGGGTGGACGTTCCACCAGCACGAGGTTGTGGGTTCGAAGATGGTGCCGGCGATATTCCGGCGTCTGAAGCTGCCGATGAACGAACACATGAAGTTCGTGCAGAAGATGGTCTTCCTGCACCTGCGGCCCATAATCCTCTCGGAGGATATGGTGACCGACTCGGCCGTGCGGCGTCTGTTGTTCGAGGCGGGGGACGACGTGGAGGCGCTTATGACGCTCTGCGAGGCCGACATCACGTCGGGCATCGACTCGAAGGTGAAGCGGTACATGTCCAATTTCGAGCTTGTGCGGCGCAAGATGCGCGATCTGGAGGAGCGCGACCGCGTACGCAACTTCCAGCCGCCGGTCTCGGGCGATATCATCATGCGCTGCTACGCTCTGCGTCCGTGCAGTACGATCGGCCGTATCAAGGAGGCGATCAAGAACGCCATCCTCGACGGCGAGATACACAACGACTATGACGAGGCCTATGCCTTGATGGAGCGTCTGGCCGCGGAGGAGGGTCTGACGAAGGTGTGCGATGTGACGCGCGCGGAGGCCGAGGCCGAGCGCGCGGAGCGTGAACGCGAGGAGCGGGAACGTGCCGAGCGTCTGGCCGCAGAGGCTGCGGCGCACCGCAAGGGGCGCAAGCCGCGGCAGAGTGAAGAGGTGCAGTGATTATATACGGGGCTGATTGATTGTGGATGGCCGGATTGATGGGGCCGGATTGACGGGATGTAATTAAGAAGAGGAGTTGAGGATATAATGAAGATATAATAATGAGGCGGGCTATGGAAATGGAGCCCGCCATATTGTTTCTTGAGTGTGCATCTTTGTTTGTTGTGTGTGCACCCCAAAAACGAAAAGGACGTTCACTTCAGCGGAACGTCCTTTTGTTCGATATTCTTATGTAGATCAGTGCCTGTACAGATCCGTACATTTCAGACCCGCAGCCTCTTGGATTGGCACCAGCCCTTCTGATTGAAGCCCATTGGATTCGTCCTGTACCTCCTTGACGGCCCCTTGGACTGCACCCCTTGACTCGCCTCCTTGGGATTCGCCCCCTCTTTGGACTCGGCCCCTTGGACTGCACCCCTTGACTCGCCCCTTGATTGGCCCCTTGGGTTTGTACCGACAAGTATATGAGACGGGGAAAATTACTCCTCGTCGGCCTCGTCGTCTTCGGGCTCGCGCATGTTGGTGTAGACGTTCACCACGTCGTCATCCTCCTCGATGCGCTCCTGAAGTTTCTCTACCGACTCGCGCTCCTCGGCCGACAGTTCCTTGGTGTCGACGGGGATGCGAACCGACTCACCCGATATAGTCTCGAAGCCCTTGTCCTCGATCCACTTCTGGATGGCGCCGAACGACTCGTAGGGAGCATATACGGTGATTGTGTCCTCTTCGGGATAGAACTCGTCGACCTCCAGATCGATCATTTCGAGTTCGAGCTCCTCGAGGTCGGTTCCTGCGGGCACGCGGAACTTGAAGACACACTTGTGTTCGAACATGAATGCCACGCTGCCCGAAGTACCGAGGGTACCGCCGCACTTGTTGAAATACATGCGGAGGCTGGCGACCGTACGGTTTGTGTTGTCGGTAGCGGTCTCGACGAGGAAGGCTATACCGTGGGGGCCGTAACCTTCATAGATCACCTCCTTGTAGTCGGCGGCGTCCTTGTCGGTAGCGCGTTTGATGGCACGTTCGATATTCTCCTTTGGCATGTTCTCGGCCTTTGCGTTCTGGATGAGGATACGCAGGCGGGTATTTCCCGAGGGGTCCGATCCTCCGGCCTTGACTGCGATCTCGATCTCCTTGCCGATCTTGGTGAATACGCGCGCCATATGTCCCCAGCGCTTCAGTTTTCTCGCTTTACGGTATTCAAAAGCTCTTCCCATAATTTTGTGTAGTTATTTTCGGTGCGGGCCGCCTGCCGGGGCGGTTCGCGGCTTGAGTTAAACCAATATGTTGTTATGTCAGTTGCAGCGGCATCGTGCGGCGTAAAAGGCCGTTGCCGGATTTTGGCGCCGTAAAATTAGTAAAATAATCGCTTTCGGACAACCTCCGCATAAAAATTCCTGCCCGAGGCGGGGCCGCTGACGTGAAAATCGTTATTTTTGCCGAAAATATCGCCTGTATTATGATGGAAAAGGAAGTGGAAGCGGCGCTTGAGGTGCTGCGACGCGGGGGATTGATCCTCTATCCCACCGATACGGTGTGGGGCATAGGGTGCGACGCTACGGACGAGAAGGCCGTGGAGCGCATCTACGAACTTAAACGCAGCGTCAACAAACACTCGATGCTGGTGCTGTGCCGCGATGCCGACATGATCGTGCGTTACGTCAACAAGGCGCCGGGCATAGCCTTCGAGGTTCTGGAGATGGCGACCAAGCCGCTGACGTTGATTCTGGAGGGGGCCGTTGGCGTGGCCCCGAACCTCATCCCCGAGACGGGGACGCTGGGTGTTCGCGTGCCCGACCACGAGTTCTGCCAACAGCTGCTGCGGCGGTTCGGCAAGCCGATAGTCTCGACCTCGGCCAACATCTCGGGTGAGGAGACCCCGAAGGGACTCGACAAGGTGAGCCGCGAGATCATCGACGGTGTGGATTATGTGGTGAATCCGCGCGTGCAGGGACACCCCACGGGCAAGCCCAGCTCGATCGTAGCCTTCGGGCCGCGCGGCGAGGTGAAGATCATACGCAAGTGACGCCATGGGGCCGAGAGTGAAGACCGCGGTGCAGAAGCGTTTCTGCGACATCGATCCCTTCCGCCATGTGAACAACACGGCGCAGTATGCCTATCTCGATCTGGGCAAGACCGATCTCTTTGCGCGTCTGGGCGTGGGGAGCGTCGCGCGCGGGACGTCGGCCGTGACTGTCTCGGCGCATACCGACTTCATGGTACAGATACGCTACGAGGACGAGATCACGGTCGAGAGCGAGGTGGAGTCCGTAGGGCATAAGAGCATCACGCTCATGCAGCGCATCGTGCGCAGCGACGGCGTCGAGTGTACGCGCTGCCGTGCGGTGATGGTGGCCTTCGACATGGCGGCGCAGTCGTCGGTCGAGGTGCCCGAGACGTGGCGCGAGGCTCTGCGCAGCGGCGACGGGCCCGAGCCTGAGGACAAGGCATAACGCCTGTTACAGAGACATACATAGACGCATACGGGGCCGCACCCTCCGAAAGGTGCGGCCCCGCATCGTTCCTTATGGCTGATTATCACCACTTGGCCGATACGATCGAGCGCGGGGGCAGGGTGAGCGTAAGGTATCGTCCGGTACCGGTAATCTCTACGCACTGTTCGCTCTCGGAGAGGTTGGCGGCGACAAGGGCATAGGAGCCGTCGGGGTTGGCGAAGGCGGCCGAGACTATGGCCTCGCCGCACTCCGACGCGGAGGCCAGCCGCACGGCCCCCGGGGCTATGACCTTCGAGCAGTGGGCGATGTCGTAGTAGTGGCTCTTGCGCACGAGCGAGGCGTAGTCGTAGCTCTCGCTCGAGATCTCGATGGCGCCGTAACATGTGCGGCACCCCTTGGGTCGGTTGGGGGCGCCCTTCTCGTCCAGAAGCAGGTTCCAGAGCGTCACGCCGCGGCCCCAGCGGTTGAGCGTGCCGAGGAATATCGAGGCGAAGTCGTTGACCAGACACTTGCCGAAGTCGTAGTTCCACGTGCCGATCGAGGCCTCGGTGAAGAATATCTCCTTGTCGGGACAGGCGTCGTGTATGCGGTCGAGGGTCTCGACGCGGCCGCCGTAGTTGTGCCATGCCGAGCCCGCGATGTAGCGTGCGGCGGCCGTGTCGGCAAGGATGCGGAGCGGGTAGTCCTGCTGGTCGGCTATGTTGTCGTAGTTGTAGTTGTGGTCGAAGATCCATATCTTGGTGTCGATGCCGTTGCGCTCGAAGGCGGGGCCGAGGTGGTCGCGGATGAAGTCGCGCTGCTGCTCCCACCCCATGTAGAGCGACATCGAGTTGCCGCGGTTGAGGGGCTCGTTCTGCACCGTTACGGCATATACGGGTATTCCGGCGGCCTCCATCTCGGCGATCCACAGCACGAAATATTCGGCATAGTCGTCATAGTACATGGGGTTGAGGCGGCCGTCGGTCCAGCTCTCGAAGGGACGGTCGTTGTCGTATCCGATCTTCATCCACCGCGGGCACGACCACGGCGAGGCGACGATCTTCACCGCGGGGTTTATCTCCAGTATGCGTTTGAGTATGGGGATCAGGTCGCGGCGGTCGTACTCGTGCAGCTCGAAGAACTCTATTCCGGGGCGGTCGCAGCAGGTGTACTCGTCGAGCGAGAAGTCCGATGCCCCGATCGATATGCGTATGAAGCTGAAGGCCATGCGGTCGGGGTCGAAACACTCGCGCAGAAGCGAATCGCGGTCGGCCTCGCTCATGCGCAGCAGGTTGTAGCATGTCGAGCCGGTTATGGCGGCGCCGAAACCGTAGACGGGCTGCAGGCGCGAGGCCGTGTCGATGGTTATCGCGGGCAGGGTGTCGCGGCTGCGGCTCTCGAGAGCCTGCCGGGTGTGGTCGAAGAGACGGTCTGCCGTGGCCGTGGTTGTGTAGATATCGGCCTTCGGTGCGGCCGTGCACGCCGTGAAGATAAAAAATGCGGCCGCGGCAAGGCTCGCCACGACCGTATGTAAGATCCTGTTCGGGGTCTCCATTTTTAAGGTTTCTTTAAGTTGTAGGATTTTGTGTATGGCAGGGCTTTCGTCCCGTGTAGTACAAAGTTACAACTTTTTCTGTTGATGTGTACGCTTTGCGTGAGAAAAACCTATCATCGTGAAGATGACGGCCGCGACGATAAGCCCGGCGGCTACGGTATTGGCGCGGTCGACGTGCTCCTGCCGCCGCACGAGGGCGAGGACCGTGGCAACTATGGGCTGAATATAGCGGTAGAGGGCCGTATGTACCGACGTGAGGCCCGCGGCGCCGCGGTAGAGCAGGTATATGGGCAGCACGGTGCCGAAGATGAGCAGGTAGAGAATCTCGGTTCGGAGCGTCAGGGCCGCGTGGCTCAGCATCCGGACGGTGTCGGCCGAGGCGTAGCGTATGATGAGGGGCGTGACGGCAGCGGCGGCCATGAGATAGCACCACCCGAGCACCTGCCTCACGCCCAGCCGCGTGAGCTGCGGCTTGATGAGGACGGTGTTCACGGCGGCGGCGATGACGGCGCCGAGGACGATGAGGTTGCCGTAACCCTCGCTGCCGCGCACGAGCACGGCGCCGCGGTCGAAGATGAGCACGGCGCCGCCCGCTATGGCGAGGATGATGCCTGTGATGTCGGCCCAGATGACACGGCGGTGGCGCAGGATGATGGCCGTGACGAGAGTGAATGCGGGTCCGAGGGTGGCTATCGTGGAGGCGTCGATGGGGGATGTGAGCGAGGCGCCCCACAGCAGCATGTAGAGCCACCCGTAAACTATGAGCAGCGTGACGAGGGCCATGACGGCGGCGTCGCGCAGCGTCAGACGGTAGAAGGCGCGTGTGACGGCGGCCGCGGGCACGAAGACCACAACCCCGACCAGTATCTGGCAGAGGAATATGAGGCGGAAGTCCATGCCGCCGTCGGTGAGCGAGACGTAGAACGAGAAGTTCGCCCCGAAGAGGATGTTCGCCACCACAAGGTCGCGGTTATAGTGCGTGTCGGCCATACCTGTCGTCGAGCGTCAAAATCCGCGCCGCAACGGTGCCATTTCCCCCGTCAGAGCGTAAAAAAACGTTGCGGTGCAAATATTTCGGTTTTTATGGGGGGGGGTATTGCAAACGGCGAAAAAACACTATATTTGTAACGTAATCGGGCGGTGTGGCCGCCCGACGTAAACCGAAAAACCCGAATTTGGATATGAAAAAGATCTTGTTTGCTGCATTTGCCCTGTGTACTGTGGCCTTCGGCGCCTGCTCGAAGGATGACGGGGCCAAGGGCGACCCTGCGGGGAGCGCCTTACTCAACATGATGAACGAATCGAACGGCCGCACCCTGCTCGGCTCGTCGGATGTATATGTCGACGACGCGGGCAACTTCGTCTGCTCGTCGGCCGTGATAGCATACGTCGGCCGCGTGAACGGCCTGAACGGTGTGCCGATTCGTTTCGACAACCTCGTGCGCAAGACTGCCGTCGATGTGGGCGGCGGATACCTCGTATATGACGGCGATTCGCTGCATGAGTTCCCTTCGGGGCGCGTTGCGCTGGCGGCGGGTACAACTTTCTACCGCATGCGCGTGGAGTCTGAGATCATGGGCGAGAATGCCTCTACGGGCAAGCAGGAGATGACGGGCGTAAAGGTGGTCTACTATGCCGACCGCGCGGGCAATGCCGACATCCTTCCCGTGCCTTTCGAGCGCGTATATAATCTTAATGGCAGCTATGGCACGGTGTTCGAACAGAAGGATGACGAATTGCTGAACCGTGCCGACGAAATCATGACCACGTCGGGCCTTATCGTCGAGTGCGATGCGAACGGAGTATGGATCGTCAGCGACACGGGCGGTTGCGGCGGCTATATTTATGTGCGCATCGGCGATCTCTGGAGCGCTATCACGGTATGGGCGTAACGGCGTGCCGTCCGTAACGGGGCGGCGGCTTTTACATACGGAACAAAACGGGTCGGACCTTTCGAGGGGTCCGACCCGTTTTCTGTTTATAGCGTTTTTAGCGGAAGGCTACTTCTGAAAACCTTTGCCGATGGCGAGGAAGTCTTCGGCCTTGAGGGCGGCGCCGCCGATCAGGCCTCCGTCGACGTCCTCCTTGGCGAAGATCTCGGCGGCGTTCGAGGGCTTGCAGCTGCCACCGTAGAGGATGGGGCACTCGGCCGCAGCGGCGCCGAACTTATCGGCCAGCACCTTGCGGATGTAGGCGTGGATCTCCTCGGCCTGATCAGCCGTGGCGGTCTTGCCGGTGCCGATGGCCCAGACGGGCTCGTAGGCGATAACCAGCTGCGAGAACTGCTCGGGCGTGAGGTTGAATACGACCTCCTCGATCTGAGCCTTCACGACGTCGAAGTGCTTGCCGGCCTCGCGCTCGGCAAGGTTCTCACCTACACAGTAGATGGGCTTCAGGCCGTTTGCGTATGCCTGTGCCATCTTCTTGTTGAGCGTCTCCGAGGTCTCGCCGTAATACTGTCGGCGCTCAGAGTGACCGAGGATGACATACTCGCAACCCAGAGCCGCGATCATCGAGGCAGCCACCTCACCGGTGTATGCACCCTTTGCCTCGGCGGCGCAGTTCTGCGCGCCTACGGCGATGTCCGAACCCTTCACGGCGTCGATCACCTGCGAGAGGTGGGTGAAGGGGGGGCATACGATGAAGTTCACGCACGAGCAAACCTCGCCGCGTCCGGCCACGATGTTCTTGGCCAACTCAACACCCTCTGCGGGCAGAGTGTTCATCTTCCAGTTACCTGCAACAATCTTCTTTCTCATTTTTTCGATCGTTTTTATTGTTTGACTGATATGTATTCTCTGTTTCCGGCCTTTACCGCGCTCCAGCCTTTATTGTGCGCTCCTGCCGAAGCCTTGGATATTTGTGCCGGTCACGATAAAAGTATGATCGTACAGCATCTTCCATTTGGAGCCGCCGCTGTCGATAATGGCGTGGCGTGCAACGTTTGAGGCGAGCAAATATAATATATATTTTGCAATAAAAAAACATTGCGAATTTTGTATTATGGCTTTACTGTCACTATATTTGTAAATAGGCGTTTGTCTGTCCGGTTCTGTACGCCATGTTAGCAATGAAATTGTAAAATGAATCCCGTATTGATATGTTTGGCGGCGGCAACGCTCTCATTCGGTTTTGTTGGTTGTTCCACGCGGGTGAGGGAGTTGGTTGTCGCGGAGTACGATGCCGCGGCCGACGGCGGGAATGCGTGCGGCCGCATATTACGGGCGTTGGAGTATGTGCCTGTGGCGGGTGCCGATATGACGGACATCATACAGGATGTCAAGGTCGTCGAGATGAAGACGTCGCTTGCATTAGGCGACATCCGCAACAAACTGCTGCTCGGTGCGGAAGGCGAGTTGTTTGTCAAAACGGAGAGTAACGTTTTTTGTTTCTCGGCAGATGGCCTCCTTCTGCGCAGTTTCGGCCGTATGGGACAAGGTGAGGATGAATATGTCGCCTTGCAGGATATAGCTCTGGATCTGGAGTCGGGCATGCTGCTCGTACTCGACGGGATGAACCGTGTTCTGTTCTTCGATGCCGCGACGGGAGCGTTCGTGCGTACCGTGACCCTCGACTGGCGTGGCGAGGCGTTGCGTTCCGACGCGATATTCCCGAACGAGAAGAGCGGCGGCTTCTATATCTTCTCGGCCAAACTCATGAAGCGGGAAATAGAGCTTAGCCGATATTGTATCCATGAGTTTGACAGCGATGGCGTAAGGGTGGCGCAAGGTCTGGCCTGCAATGACTTTGTTTTGGATACAGCTCCGGTCACGCAGGGCTACGACAATCGTTACATTGTAAATCCTGTTGGGAATGAGCATACGGTGTGGGTATCCGAACGCGGGACTATTGAGGCTGCATACGGTATAGATTTCGGCAGCAGGGGGTTGGCTTCTAAAACTAGGTTCTGCGAAGGTGAAGAACTCGATATTTACGCGCTTATCATGTCCGATGCCTACAAGATGGTGATGAACGTGAGGGAGACGCGCGATATTGTCTCGTTTCTGGTATGCGGTCCCGAGGTGCGGTCGTACGAGTATGTCTATTCTAAAGCCGACGGCAGTGGTATATGTCTTACGGCTCCCGACGGTTATGCCTTTCCGGTGCGTTTTGTCGCGGCGGACGAAACTTTTCTCTACACAATATACGACCGCAGGACTATGGAGGGACTCGACGAACGGGCATGCCCCGTGTCGCGCTATCTTGCGGAGCGTTTCGGCGTGATCCCCGAGGGCGGGAATCCTCTTCTTGTGGGTATAAGGTTCGACCTCTCCGCCGTGCAGTAGGTGTGTCGCGGGTGCGTTTATGTATAAAGATCGGGCGGGAACGGACAATCCGTTCCCGCCCGATCTTGCCGTAAGCCACACATCTGTGGCGTCGCGTTTATGGGTTTATTTCTCCACGGCAGCGGCCTCGCACCATGCCTTCACCTCGTCGGCGGTGGGGTTCTTCAGTCCGAGCTTGTTCTTCTTGTTGAAGCCGCACAGGTCGTTGAAGAACTTGC